>OLOJ01000364.1_pt1 | contig 47411 bp, 48 predicted proteins | sample 1672251 | NCBI WGS metagenome assembly OLOJ01 (sample SAMEA3136664, study PRJEB25190) | human gut metagenome | biome: human gut; feature: human-associated habitat; material: faeces | place: Austria | collected 2013 | reverse complement strand
CCTGTTTTTCCAACTCACGAAGGGAAAGGCATGGCTTTTTGCCCTTTGGAAGTTTATCCGTAGGCTCCAGTTTCCAACTGTATACAAAATGTGGTTTTCCATCAATGTGATATTTATATTGATATTTTCCATCCGCTCTTACGCTTTCTCCCGGTCTTAATACTCTACGCTTGGAATCCCGCCTTGTCTGTCCTCTTCCTGCCTTTGCCATTATACCCGCCTCCTTAGTTCTGGATGGTTATGCAGATACCTTTCAAAGGCTACACGAAGAATCAGCTTGCGTTCTCCGTAGTATGCCAGAAACTCTTCTCCATCCGTATTATTCAATAAATCATAAAATTTTCTCCGGCTCAGAACAAAATATTCAATTGCCTCAGAAGGATTCAAAATATCCTTTTCTGCTAAACTTGGTCTTGCCATAAAATCACATTCCTTTCTGCCAAAAGTGGCTGTTTTCAAGGGCTTTCGGGGTCATCCTATGTTCGCTCTTATGCCCTGTAATAGCAACTACTTTCGGCAGATAAAAGGAACTATATTTCTGAAGAATTAAGGATAAATTCTTCGAACTTCGGGCGGATGATCAGGAATCGGTTTCCACAGTACACCGCTACTGTTCCAAGGTTATCCTCTGCAATTCTTCTCAGTTTCTTTATACCAATATTAAAATAAGCTGCTGCCTCCTTGATGGTGAGCATATACTTCTCACTAACAGGAAGCGTTTCATTGCTTTCTGCATTCATAGTATCTCTCCTTCCGACAAGGTGGTCACACAGCTGACTCCTTTGTACTATTTTTTCTTTTTTGTCATTTTCACTCTGATTCTGTGATATTTGCCCCCAGGGGCGGTCTAAATCTCTGTCACCTTTTATGCCGGGCAACGGTGCCGCCCCTTCACGCACAAAAACTGTGAATTTAAACGGGGTATTAACCACCCAATACAGCTAAATACCATACAAGGGGCATATATCCCATTCAAGATGATAGAAATAAAATCAAACAATTCTATGATTATTTCCCTGCATCTGCCATCTGAATAACCTTGATTGCTTCATTTCTTACAAGTTTTCCGTCAAGGAACTCAAATGCAAGATATCCAATCTGATCATACAGTACAAATTTTTCCAACAATGTTCTTACCGTCACAGGCTTTCTTCCCACAATCCAGTAATAAGAAAAGTCACCAAATGCAATCGGCTTAGTACCTGTTTCGATATCCGGCATATATTCCGAAATAATAACCTGTTTGCCAAGAATTGTATCATTTGCCTGATTCCACAAATAATTGCCATCATTATCCTTCAGTTTTCTGAGTACAAGTGCTGTCTTATCATTCATAAGCCAGATACCATTTCTTCTATATTCCTTATCAACACTAAAATATAAAGAAATCACATCATCATAAGTCAGTGTTTCTACTGCCAGTGCTGTTTCTGCTCCATCTGTATTATGAAGGATACCAATAGGCTCATCTGCTCCGGTTCCATTAATAAATGCGTTATCCTCTGCTTTTCCAAATGACTTTCCAAGCTTTTGTGTCAGATACTTTTCAATATCGAATCCTGCGTCATTTACAAAATCCTCATCCAATGTAACGATAGATGCCAGCTTATAGCTTTCAATCGTTTTTTCATTGAAATCTCCTGCACTTTCATATACTGGAATTGCAGCTCCCTCCGCTACAAATTCCGCTTTATCCTTACAATCCTTCGCAAAGATTCTATAACCATTTTTATATGCACGAATAACTGTCGCTATCTTTCTGAAATCAGATTCCTTTTCAATTTCATTCATAACCTTTCCGGCTGCAACAGTCGGCATACTGTAAGTTCCTGTACTAATATCCCTACCCTTTGCAAGAATATCCTCTCTCGCCTCTTTATTTCTCATCGCATTCCAGAACTGAATATCATATTCTGGCTGTGCCGTAATCTGCGTATTACTAATCATAATCTTCTCCTCCTTAATTTCTGTCGCACACAGGGCATTTATAAAGTCCAAGTGTATTTAATGTCAGCTGTCTCCCAATCTGTTTCAGATGATTGCCACACTTCGGGCAATGAATTTCATACGCAAATGCCATTTCCTCTGTATGATCATTGCTCGCATGAAGTCTGTACGTTCTCTTTATCTTTCCTGTCTCATCCCGGCTCAGTTCATCCGTCAAATACAAGCTGCACATTCTCTGTGCATATTCTTCAGAATAATAGGAATGGGACGCATTCAACAATGTTCCTTCCTTATTCAGTTTTGTTAATGGAAATACCATAGTAAAATCCTCCTTCTTTCTATTGTCTGCACCTGTCACAGGTGTACAGACCAAGTTTATTTGCATCATGGTTTTGAGCCATCTGCCTTAATACCGCACCGCACAAAGGACAGTGAATTTCTATGCTGTCAGTAACATTCTGGCTCATCGGCTCTTTTGAATAAAGTCTGTAATAATTGGAAATAATCTCCGACAGGTACATTCTACTGTTCTGCCGTACTGTTTCCTTGTCTGTTGATAAAAACATCGGTACCTTTTCCAGTCCATCTGTATCTCCATCAATCAGAGGATGGTATCTTATCATCTGCATCCACTACACCGCCTTTCCATCTAATCTTGTAAATCTGTCTCTGCAGAAATCCATTGCATCTTCATAAGTAGGGAACACCAGACACGAAAATCCATACTGCACTTTCCATATTGGAAAATTTTTATCCTGTTTCTGAGATACCACCACAGGCAATCCTGCCCTACCCTGCAATAAATCCTTGCATTCATAGCCCTTTCTTGAAAACATCTTCTTATCATAATCTGTCAACTTGAAATCAGTTCCATAAAATATTCTGTGTGTCATCTTCTTCTCTCCTTCCTTTTATCTGTGGGTAGCAGTTCTATCTTCCGAGGTAGCAGTACAGGTAGCAGCAATTCTTGTAACTGCTACCCGGCTTATCCCTTGTTTACCAAAGGTTTCCGGCTATTCGGTAGCAGAAGGTAGCAGTTCTCACGGTTTTATAATCACAATTACTCTTTTTATATGCCGTTTTATTTCTGCATTAAACTTTTTATTTTTCAGCTAAGAAGTTAAAAGCTCTGCTACCCATTGCTACCAATATACTCAAAGCCTTGTGTTTACTGACTTTTCATAGGTAGCAGTCTTTAAAATCACTGCTACCCGTACTGCTACCTCTGCTACCCGGCAAGGAACTCTGTTTCCTCATATCCATATTCCTTGGCATAAAGTTCCTTGGTTTCCTCTGTTATCGTGAAATCTTTGTAATAGGTATTACCCTTCTGCCTTGTTGTCACATCAGCAAATGTGCCACCAAGATATCCTGCAAGCTGTTCTCTGAACTCTTTTGCAGTTCTGGCATAACCATGATTGTTCTCCCTGCACCAAGCCTGATATACCTTGTATATTCTTCCTGTGGTACAATGTCTGACAATCTTGCCATTCTCCCAAGGGCACATACATTCTTCATAAAAAGAAATCACTGTACTGTTTGCACTCTGGTAATCTCTTCTTGCCTCTGCAATGCTATCCGGCTCTGTAAATCGATATCCATTTGCTATAACAGTCTGCAACGCTTTCACAGCTTTTTTCACAATGCCTTTGCGCTCTGCAAACATTTTTTCTAAAAGCTGCTTGTCCTGCTGTTCTTTCGGTATCACATTCGGGCAATCCACCACCATGATGCGGTCATATACCCATTTGCCGTCATCTCCTCCGAACTTCGGCAGTCGGTTCATACAAAACCACAGCAATCCATTAAATGTAAATTCAAAAGCCTGCTGTCCTTTAAATTCTGCAAAAAGGCTGTCCCCGCCTGTCATTTTCTTGAATGTTTTCAGTTCATCCACAGACAAAAAACTCATATCCGAACTTCCTGCAAGCCGTGTTCCATACACTGCCCCTGTTCCAAACCGGGATTCAATTTCTTTCAGATCAATGCCTATAAAGTTGCCCCTGCCAAGCAGACGTTCCACAAGACTTTTAAGCTGTGACTTTCCTGTATCTCCCTGCCCTACAAGAAATAATGCTTTTTTCATTCGCCAGCCTTTCACATTGGAAATACAGACACCAATAAATTCCATCAGCAGCTGCTTTACCATCTCATCTCCGTTAGTAAGCGTGTCCATATAAGAATCAAATACAGGTGTATCAATATACTCATCCGACCATTCACAAGGAAGTTGTATGGTGGAAAGTATATCTGCTGAATGTGGTATCAGTTCTGTATCAGTTGCAGTAATCTTCAAAATTCCATTCTGGAAATTGATGATATCCTCATCTGCATTCAATGCATCCTGACTTACATATGTAAGGCCTGTGGTAATATGCAAAAGCACCTCATTGACCTTACTCATCTTCACAAGTTCCTCATCATAATCAGCAATATACTTTTTTATGATTCCAAGCAGCATATTATCTGCATAAAGCCTGTAACATCTACCTTCGTATACATATTTCAAAAGTCCCTGTTTACCATTGTCCCGGACTAAAATATATTGCAGATGTTCTCTTACATATTTTGCAAGAAGCGGTACACTCACATATGGTTCTCCTGTCTGTTCATTAAACTTTATGAAATCAGGATGTTCCATTTTTGACCTGTGAAACACACCATTACAGGCTGAAATTCCTGCATTGATTGTGTTTTCCCTGTAATCGTCCCTTTCCCATTTGCTTCGATATAAAGCAGAACTGCGAAACACTTCATCAATCGCATCCGGGTCTGCTCCTGTCCTAAATGCTATCAAAGCACAACGGGCAGCATCCGCCTCAGACTGGGAACCATATTCACTGAAATCACCTTTATCATAAAGCCGGATGAACTTATCTCCGTTCTTCTGCTTACGAAGATCACAGACAATATCAAATACTGCCCTATAACCATCACGCTTTGCACTGTACTTCGCTTTCGGCTTTTTCCTCATTTCCTTATCCAATGTGGTAAGAACCACCTGTGTACAGTCAGCTATTGGCAGGCTGTTAATTGTGTTTCCTGTAAAAGTGCCATATCGGTTTGTAATATCACCGATATAAAGTTCCAATCCAATATCAGAGCATTTCTGATAATATTCATTGTCCAGCACAAGTTTCTTCCTTCTGTCATCAAAATGTACCGGAAGTTTTGTAATATCACACTGACCAATAATATGAATCCCTTTGCCACTTGGAGATACTTCTGCATAGGAAGAAAACCGAGATAACATAAGCTGTGCAAATGGATCTGAAATATCCTTATGGTCTATATCTAATAAGAAGAAACCTTTCGGAATCTTCAAGCCAAGCCCCGATGCCCGAAACTGATTTCTGGCTGATTCTGCATCATCAAAAGATACCCATGTACCCTTATGTGCATCATCTGTTCCTGTAGCTCCTCCGTTTGCTGCGAATGGAACTTTGGTAACTTTCCCATTCCTGCCGGGTTTTGCTGACCATAAAAACCACAGCTTTTTATCCTTTAATTCATCCACTGTCATATCTCCCATCCTGCTCACCTCCTTCTTTTTTGCAATCCTGTTTAATGGTTAATAGATGTTCTTACAAGCCATTCTTTATAGGCTTCAATCGGAATTAAAATTCTTGCTCCGATTCGTATTGTTGGAAATCCCGGTGTCTTTACAAGTTCATATGCCTTTGGCAGGCTAATTCCCATCTGTGCAGATAATTCCTGTACACTCATAGTTGTTTTTTCCATAAGATGTTGCTCCTTTCTTTAGGGTAATGAAATACCGCCAGTTTTCCGGCGGTCTATCTCCATACTATTGATGCTTTTCCATTAGTTACCATTTGCTTAACGGCATTATATGCTGTCAGATCCTTAACATCCAGGTCATTTTTATTGTCAAGAAGTTCTTCCTTGTGCTTTAATCTGCGATTCAACCGCTGTCTCTTTCTGTTCTTAATCTTAATCACCTTCTCTCGTATGAAAATCCAATTATCCCATTATTTGCGGGAAACATTTTGTATGACATCCGCTGTCGTTTTCTCACTTATTGTGAGATTTTATATTTTATTTATATCACATATTGTTACCTATGTCAATCTACGATCTCACATTTTATGATATAAATATCTATAATTATTTAAAATCGCTTGTATTTTCTAACAGTTAGTGATATTATTCTCACATAGGAGGTGTGCTTATGTTTGATGAACGTCTGAAATCACTACGAAAAAAATGTGGATATACGCAGGTTTCACTTGCAGAAACCCTTGGTGTTTCCAAAGGAACTGTTGCTATGTGGGAGACTGGTAAACGTACCCCGGATTTTGAAACCTTAATCAGACTTTCTGATTTATTTGATGTGCGTACGGATTATATACTTGGGAAATCCAACGATTCATCATCAGCCAAATTGTCAGATGATGATATAGAACAGTTGGGACGCTGGGAACTGGAATCCGTTTATACTGATCTTATGAAATTGTATCTTTCTCTTGATTCCTTCGGGCAGAAAGATGTTGAAAACCTTATCAAATCCGAAGCGCAACGCTGCAAAGAACAAAATACTCTACAGGATGTTTCTAATATGGCAGTGCAGATTACTATAAAAAAATAAAGAATGAGGGTATTGACTGCTGCATGAGTCAATACCCTCATTCTTTATTTTACACTTCTAAATGCTGAATTTCCCGTAAGATTTCTAAGCAAAATCTTTCTCGCTGTCTTATACTCTTTTCCGATAAAGCCAAGTCTGAGCAGAAAACAACGGAAAGCATATTTGTCATTGTCCGTTTCGGTCGGCTTTGATGATACCTTTTTTGCATCTCTTGCCATATCACACAGTCTTGAAACAAATTGCGTATATGCTGCAATCTCATCACCATCCTCCGTGTTTGAAAACCATGTGAAACTTATTTTTTCCTCTGTAATGCCAATTTCTGTGCTGTCCGTCCGAAATGCACGTTGAAAAAGTGTCTGCTTATTTACTATGATCTTCTGTAAATTTTCCAATGCCGTATCCGTAAGGCTCTCTTTCGGAATCGCTATTGTCAGCTTATCCTGTTGCACTGGCACTTCTTCCGTTATTTCCATATCGTCCCGAAACACATGTTCCCGTAACTGCCGAATCAGGTCTTCCACTATTTCTTTTTCAGTTCCATCCGGGATATACAATACACCCTCTTTGTCCAGTCGGTATCCTGCAATATCATATGCACAGCTTGGTACCCGTTCATAATGCGATGCTGTCCCAAGTATGTTTCCAATCTCCTATGCTAGTTTTGGTCTCTGCTTCGATTCCAATGTGAATATGATTTCATTCTTCATAATATGTACCCACCTTTCTTTATTCGGTAGCACATATATCACTCTGATGGCACAGAATAGCAAGACAATTCGGATTATATTTCTGCCAAAATGTACGCAGAAAAACTGTGATTTTTATGCTGCTTTTTACATGTTTTTTCTTCGTATTTCGGTACTATCCGGCAAAACAAAATCGACTTTAGCAACGGTATTCTGCGGATATTTTCACATAAACCGACCTTGGTGGGTATCCCCCCTGTTTAATTCTGCGAAAATTCGCACGAAGGGGGCCATCGGTCTTCTGGAAGAAGAACCGTAGAGATTTGGATACCCCATCCCATAGAAAAAAGCCACAGAGGATTACTTCCAATGTGGCTCAATTCATTTATGACTGTTTTCCGTATGGTGTTTTAGGTTCTGCTACCATCGATAGCGTTTCCTGACTATTCAGGTCATAAGTCACTGTCTTATGCTCCGGCTCAGTAAAGGTAAACGAGCCACCGATACCAAAATACTTTTCAAAGAAAGTCTTCAGCTTGTCAATGACACTCTGTTTCTTCTTGGCTCTGCCACCACCGCCAAAGCGTGAAATTGGTGGCATAAGTTTATCTATGTCTGTTCCGGCTGTTTTGATTTCTCCGTCACGGAACGCATTCTCCATGAACTTCCGTGTATCTTCCGGTTTCAGCTTTTCTTCCGTAATAATCGCATTAAGGTCGTGATCTCGCTGTTCCACCACATACTCATGCCACTCATTCATGACATCATCCACATCATTGATTCCTGCAATAAAGGTTTCAATGAGCTGCTTCTTGCTTCGCAATTCCGGACTGGCATCAATCGCCTTATTAATTGTAATCAGAACTTCCTTGTCTTCGCAATGGGTATCATGGTACTTCTTTACGAACATGAGAATATAATCGATGTTAATTTCTATCTGCCGGATCAGTTCAATCTCAAATACTACATCATCTGTAATATCCGTACTTTCCTGACGCTTGCGTTTCCACTCATCACGTAAGTCCTGATAACGACCAAGATAATCCTGTAAATCACGTTCGGAAATCAGCTCATTCCCCTTGAACTCGTCAAAGGAAAGCAGGAGATTTCTCATACGAAGAATCGCACCAAACAAAGCAATAAAATCCTTCTGATTCTGCTCTCCGACAATCTGTGGGGCTGACAGAGGAAACTTATTGTTCAAATCTTCCACCATATCCACATATCCTGGCATTGGCTTGCCATCTACAGATTCATATCCGTAATAATAATCCTTAAAGCTCTGCAATAGAACAATCCCTCCGGCATTCTTGTCTCCAAACAGGGAAATAGCACTATCCACACGCTTTTGCAGATTTCGGAAACATACAATATTTCCAAAGGTCTTGATAGAATTCAGAATACGGTTGGTACGGGAAAATGCCTGTATCAGCCCGTGCATTTTCAGATTCTTGTCTACCCACAGCGTATTCATTGTTGTAGCATCAAAACCTGTCAGGAACATATTTACTACGATCAGAATATCCAGCTCCTTGTTTTTCATACGAAGCGACACATCTTTATAGTAATTTTGGAATTTATCACTTGAAGTATCATAATTCGTATGGAACATTTCATTATAATCTTTGATAGCTTCTTCCAAAAATTCTCTGGACGGCTGATCAAGGGCAGAGGTATCCTCTGAATTTTCTTCATCCAGAATACCATCTGATTCTTCCTCATTTGCACCATAACTGAAAATGGTTGCAACTCGAAGCTTCTTGGTCGGGTCTGCTGCCATCTGCTTCTTAAATTCCTGATAATACAGTTTTGCCATCGGAACGCTTGATACTGCAAAAATGGAATTAAAACCACTGATACGCTGTTTCTGCTTGATTTCCTCTACCTCATCCAGTTTAGCAGAAGCCACTTCTGCAATATTAGTCAGCGTATTATATATGTAAGTTTTATCCCCACGATAGGTCTTCTGGTCAAAATGTTCCAGTATGTACTGTGTTACAATTCGGATACGCTCAGGAGCCATCATAACCTTTTCACGGTTGATGTCCCAGACCATCTCATCTGTGATTTCTTCTTCCACATCCATCGTTTTAATATAATCCACCCGGAATGGAAGAACATTTTTATCGTTAATCGCATCCACAATCGTATAACTGTGGAGCTGATCTCCAAAGGTCTGACCTGTAGTAAAGAATTCCGGATTCTTGGCTCTGCCAGAATTAACAGAGAAAATCGGTGTTCCTGTAAATCCGAACAGATGATATTTCTTAAAATTCTTCACAATCGCAGTATGCATATCTCCGAACTGACTGCGGTGGCACTCATCAAAAATAATAACAATATGTTTCGTATACACTTCATGTCCCAGATTCTTTTTTATAAAAGTAGCCAGTTTCTGGATTGTAGTAATAATGATGTGTGCATCTGGATCTTCCAACTGCCGTTTTAATATGGTTGTCGAGGTATTGCTGTTGGCTGCCCCTTTTTCAAAACGGTCATATTCTTTCATGGTCTGATAGTCCAGATCCTTACGGTCAACCACAAACAGCACCTTGTCAATATACGGCAGCTTCGATGCCAGTCTTGCCGTCTTGAACGAAGTCAGCGTCTTGCCGGAACCTGTGGTATGCCAGATGTAACCACCACCCTCGACACTGCCGTACTTCTTATAATTATTGGCAATTTCGATACGATTGAGAATTCGCTCCGTAGCCGTGATTTGGTACGGACGCATGACCATCAGCATATCCTCTGATGTAAAAATACAGTATTTCGTAAGGATATTCAGAATTGTATGCTTTGCGAAAAAAGTCTTTGTAAAATCAATCAGATCAGGGATCACACGGTTATTGGCATCTGCCCAGAAGCAAGTAAACTCAAAACTGTTACTGGTCTTTGTCTTACTTGCTCCCCGTTTCTCATGTTCTTTTTCCGCATTCCGTCTGGTACTGTTGGAATAATACTTTGTGTTTGTACCATTGGAAATAACAAAAATCTGAATATATTCATACAGTCCACATCCTGCCCAGAAAGAATCCCTTTGGTAACGGTTGATCTGATTGAACGCCTCACGGATGGCTACACCTCTGCGTTTCAGTTCAATATGCACAAGAGGCAGACCGTTTACCAATACGGTAACATCATAGCGGTTGTCATGCTTTGCGCCATTTTCCGTGCCAATCACGTACTGATTGATGACCTGCAACCTGTTGTTATGGATGTTCTTTTTATCTATGAGTGTAATATTCTTGGAAGAACCGTCATCACGAGTCAGGACTTGAACATTGTCTTCCTGTATCTTCCGGGTCTTTTCCACAATATGCTCATTGGGATTGGCAACGGCATTTTTAAAAAAGTCATCCCACTCTGTGTCTGAAAACTGATAGTTATTCAGTTCTTCTAATTTCTTACGGAGATTGGCAATCAAGTCTTTCTCCGTGTGAATAGGCAAATATTCATATCCCTGTTCACAGAGCAGACGGATAAGCTCCTGTTCCAGTTCTGCTTCGCTCTGATAACTGTCAGAACGCTTCTTGACTGGCTCATATTCTGTAACAACGGTATTCTCCGATGTCTCCGCTACAATATTAAAGTACGGCACATCCTCGCCTCCTTACTTTGGTAATTCTTTAAAGGATAACAGCTTATCCCTGTAATATTCATATTGCTTCTGACGTGCTTCGATTTCTGCCGGAAGTCCTGCGGACAGGTCATTGCAGAGAGTGTCAAAACGGTCGAGAATATCCACTATACGCTGTTGCTCCTGTAATGATGGAATCGGTAATTTAATGTCATTAAGCATTTCGCCACTTACATGAGGAACTCCTGCACCACGTTTCATAGCATTTAGTTCTGACTCCATGTTTTTCAAAACATAATATAAAAATTTCGTAGTAATTAATTCGCTTTTTTCTTCATAACCAAATCCATCTGTAACAAAAATTTTCTGATTCCAATAGGAAACAAATCCTGCTGATGCGCCGCTCCGAGCAACAACCACAATTTCTCCATCATGATTATACTTATCAATATAGTATGCCGGTTCTTGTCCTCCGAGAATTACAGGAATAGTTCCCGCTTTTGTGTTTTTCTTTGTGATATATTCTCCTCTAAATACATTTGCAACTTTTCCCAATGGCAACATAACACAACCAAACACATATTGAATGAGCTTAATTGCGCTCAGCTCTGTCTGTCTGTCTGTCTGTCTGTCTGTCTGTCTGTCATGAGCGTGCTGCCTGTTTCAGCAAATGTCAAGAGCAAATCTCGATAATATTCATATTGCTTCTGGCGTGCTTCGATTTCTGCTGGCAAGCCAATATTCAGGTCAGTGCAGATAGAGTCAAAGTGTTCAATTACCTGTACCAATCTTTTTTGCGTATCAAGCGGTGGAACAGAAATAAGCACTCTTCCAATATCATCCTTATTTATCTTCGTAGGTGTTGCATCCCACAAAATCCATTTACTTAATTCTCTTCGACCCCAACCACTTTCCAAATAATACTTCAAATACTTGCTATCAAGAATATCTGCATTGGGACGCAACAATGCAAGTGAAACATAATAGGCTAAATCATCATCGCGATCTACCACTGTACATTTCCCGATAATGCCTGCAGTAATCCTTGTCATAAAAACATCACCTGTGTGAGGTTTAATTTTATACTTCTCATAAGCCTCTGGCGAAATAAATTTTTGTGTTCCATACAAATCATCAATATTTTCCACACTTACAAATGGTATTCCACTGTTAGTATATTTGGGTGTTTGATGTGTTCCGTCATAAATTTCACAGATAGTATTCAGCTTGACTTTTTCAGATTTACACTCCTTTTGTATTAACGTATCTCTGTAAAAATTATACTGTTTCTTCCGAGCTGTAAGCTCGGCTGTAAGCTCGGCTGTAAGTAACGTGAAAGAGTCCAAAATATGGACTATTTCACGTTGTACCTCCAGAGGAGGTACAGGGAGCATAAACTCTTCTGTGACTTTCAATGAGATTTGTGGTAAAGATCCCATTCCAGATGCCACATCCCGGAAAGTTTGAATATTGTTCTTCAAAACATAATATAAAAATTTAACACTAACAATATCATTTGATGTATATGCCCACATCTCATTTTTAAATGTAAACGGTTTATCATAATATACAACATCTATAACTCCACGACTTTGAACCAAAACTGCTGGCACTCGTGTAATGTTAGCTTTGGGAATATCTTTTTCATGAGCATCAATGATTGTTTTGCCACCTGCAAATATTCTAATTTCTCCATTATCACACGCTATTTCTTTCATTTTTCCAGCAGTTATTGGTGTCCCCTTTACTCTCGTATAGACATCTTTTACCTTTTGGAACGGCACACCATCTGGGCAATATTCTTTTATTAATTCAGTTATTCTATTCATTTTCGCCCATTTTCCTTCCTTGATAAAATTCATTATCACTTTTAGCCAGCTCTGCAAAAACTTTCTCCATGTCTATTGGTGGTAAGTGTGAGGTAACTTCATCCCAGTCGATAATTTCATAATTGAAATGAAATTTATCTCTATTCTCTTTATAATAGGTTTCTGCTACATTACATAAAATCATGCATATTCTTCTAACATTCATCCTATATTCACGTTTCTGTTCATTTCCAAATTGAGTTATAGTACTGGCATCTGAATAAATCTCAAACGGTTTAGCCTTTTCAATAACCAACGAAAAATGATTTATAGGTTGATTGGTTCGTAAACTGTCATTTTTCATACTTGGATTTCCTTCGTGTAACAGTGAACAGCGTAAACTATAAATTACCTCTCCTGACAAATACGGCATATCATCTTTATCTTCTGGATTCTTTTCATATTTACCTATTTCTTCGTCATACCATAAAATGTATCGTTTTCTGCTACTTCGCTCAGTTGGATACGCAGCCTTACCACAAATGTCAGGCAAGGTGAGTGCAGAACTTAATGCTACAAAATATAGTTCGTTTTCCAAAGCCTTTCTTATATCTTGAACCAGTCGAATTATCATTTACACCTCGATTTCTGCGATGATCTTATCAATCTCATCACGAAGCACTTGCTCATGAGCAACAATTTCCTTAATTTCTGCATTCAGCTTCACAATGTCTATTTTTTCTCTTGTATCCTCAGCTTCAACATAGGTGGAAACAGATAAATTATAATCATTGCTAGATACCTCTTCATAGCTTGCCAGATGTGCAAAATGCTCCACTTCTTCACGCTTAGCAAACACATCCACAATACGGTCGATATTCTCTGGTGTCAGCTTATTGTTGTTGGTAACCTTCACACACTCGCTTGTGGCATCAATAAACAGAGTCTTGTTGTCTGTCTTGTTCTTTTTCATTACCATGATACAGGTTGCAATCGAAGTACCAAAGAACAGGTTACTCGGTAACTGAATAATACAATCAATATAGTTATTATCCACCAGATATTTACGGATTTTCTGCTCTGCACCGCCACGATACATAATTCCCGGAAAACATACAATGGCAGCAGTTCCGTTAGACGCAAGCCATGACAGACTGTGCATGATAAATGCCATATCCGCTTTGCTCTTAGGTGCCAGAACTCCAGCTGGAGCAAAACGAGGGTCGCTAATAAGTAGAGGATTATCATTTCCTGCCCATTTAATAGAATAGGGCGGATTAGATACAATCAACTCAAACGGCTCATCATCCCAATGCTGCGGACTAAGTAAGGTATCTTCACAGGCTATATCAAATTTATCAAATCCCACATCATGCAGAAACATATTAATACGGCACAGGTTGTAAGTTGTGATATTGATCTCCTGTCCATAAAATCCATTACGGATAGCATCCTTTCCCAGAATTTTCTCAGCCTTCAGAAGCAATGATCCCGAACCGCAAGCCGGATCATACACTTTATTAATTTCTGTTTTTCCTACAGTTCCAAGACGTGTGAGTAGTTCGGACACATCTGCTGGAGTAAAGAACTCTCCACCAGATTTTCCGGCATTCGATGCGTACATAGTCATAAGATACTCATACGCATCACCAAAGGCATCAATGGAATGATCTTTCACATCTCCCAGATTCATTTCGCCTACGCCATTCAGTAACTTTACGAGTTTTTCATTACGCTTTGCAACCGTAGAACCCAGTTTATTGCTGTTTACATCATAGTCATCGAACAGTCCAGCAAAGTCGCTCTCTGCCTCGCTGCCTTTCGCTGATTCCTCGATGTGACGGAACACACGCTCCAGTGTTTCATTTAAGTTTTCATCATTCGCAGCATTGGCACGGACATTACAGAAAAGTTCACTCGGAAGGATAAAAAATCCTTTTTCCTCTACCAGTCCTTCTCTTGCTTCTTCTGCATCCTCATCCGGCATTTTAGCAAAATCAAAATCCGTGTTGCCCGCATCAATCTCACCACTGTTTATGTAATTACACAAGTTTTCGGAAATATAACGATAGAACATCGTGCCAAGAACATAATTTTTGAAGTCCCAGCCATCGACTGCTCCACGCAGTTCATCTGCAATTGCCCATATTGCACGGTGCAGTTCATCACGTTCCTGTTCCTTTTTGGTATCAACCATTCTCTTTTCCTCCGTTATCCTCTGGTACAAATTCCAGAATATCGTCAACGCCACAGTTCAGAACACGGCATATACTCTCTACGCTTTCGAGAGAAATATACCCATTACGTTTCAGCCGTGTGATGATATTTGCTGAGAAACCAGCCTCCTGCTGCAACTGTGCATTCGTCATGTTTTTTTCTATCAATAAATGGAATAATTTTTTATAACTGACCGCCATGTCATCCCTCCATTATTTTGCCAACAGATATAGGAATAGAGTATCACGAAAACGTGAATTTTTCAATCTATACAAAACTGTATTTGTAATCCTAAACAAGCAAAAAGCCATAAGATTTTCTTTTCAAAATCTTACAGCTCATCTATCATGTTGCGTCCCAAACATCATCTATATTTATATGTAATATCTGCACAAAAATCCCATGGGTTATTTTCGGGTTATTTTCCAACCGCCTATGCCTTCCGGACCTTGATTTTACTGACTTTTGGGAGAAGCTTTCAAAGAGTGCCGTGGCAAACAAAAAGCACTCGTATCATATATTTTTAACTCCTATCTTATCTTGGATTTTCTCAGTTTTTCCTTATTTTATAGGCTTTGCGCACATTTTCAGTCTATCGACTATTTTTCTGTTTCTCGGCTTATTTTGGCTTATCTCGGCATATTTATTCCACCAAATGGTCTAAATATTGGTCTAAAATGGACTATTTTTTCGAGTTCCTTTCGGATCAGTGACAACATAAGACGAGTGCATCTGCATCAGGTTCGGCTTCACAAAAAAGCGAGTCTTACCGAAATCGGAGCCACCGATAACAAGAATATTTTTGTTTCTTGCATACTTCGGCTCTTTCGGTCTGCCGGACATCATCAGCTGTTCCGCCTGTGTCAGAAGGACATTATTTTCAAACACAGCGTCCATATATGGCTCTATGTCCTTGGCATTGCCCCACCTTGCGGAACCGTATTCTACACCCTGCCGGAACTTCTTGGCATTCTTGGCTTTATAATACACCACAAGTCGGAGTGCTATACCGCCTGCCACACCAATCAGTAAATCTCTAGGGTGGAAGCTGGGCAAAGGATTGGCAAACAGCTTATCAAATCGGTTCATGACTGCCATCATCTTCCTTGAATGCCTGTGCTAGCGCATCGGCATCCCTGCCCTTGAAAAATACCACATATTTCGGTGGGTCCGTTGTCTTGTCTTTCTTGACGGCGAAATCAACATTATATTTACGAGCTACCCACTCAAAGGATTTGATATTGCCATCCGTCACTTCGATAGACGAAACTCCCACGCCTTCGCCAACCAGCTTTTTCACAGAAGTTTTACCATGCGTTTTCTCTGCTTTCTGCCTACGGTGGTTCAGATACATCCGCATTGCAGCCTTCAAGACGTTGGCATCCAGTTTAGCGGTCTTAATTACAAGAGCGATTGTTTTCTGCGTTACTTCCTCTTGCATAAGTACCTTCGATCTGCATTTCCATGTGCGTATGCTCCGCTAAGGCGGAACATACAGCCGATGTAATAAATACCTCATAATTCTCCTTTCCGCTTTTGGACATCGTGTCCAAAAGCAATAAAAAAGGGCAGCTACAAATCTCTCGACTTATAACTGCCGTAACGCTGTGCTACATTATTGATAATATCAGTAAATATACCAACATTCATTTGTTATATCCAATATGTTTTTAAAATCATCGAACTCTATTTTTTTATCCAATCCAATTTTATATGTTGCTGCAGTATCTAAACATATGTCTAGATGATTTAGCGGATGCATTCTCCCATTTTCATGTTCCGGGTCAATATCATATCGTATATATCCTAAATCATATTTTAATAAATGTGAAATAAGTAACCACATTTCTTTTGTGGTAAAGTCATCATCATTTACCTCCGGCTCCATAATTATCTCAAAAATTGTTTCAAAATCCATCTCTTTTCGATTCATCTTCTCGAATGCTTCTATAAGAAATGACAACACCATTGGATTAATTACGGTTCCCGTAATATTATGATAAATTATAACATTATCTTGATTGCTGCTATCATCAATACAAAATGGAAACTGCATTGAAAACATTTTTCCTTCAAGTAAATAAAATATACGATTCATTTTATCAATTGAAATTTTTACCTTTTCGCTACGCTCATCTGTCAAAAAAATACTAACATCAAACATTCTAATAGTATATAATAATAAGAGAATTGCTTCCTCCCTTGTTCTTAATGGCTTTATTGACATCTCGGCAATCTGTTTACTCATTCTAAACGTAAGTTCTTTTCCCATCTTACTGCTCCATCATAGAGCAATTAGTTTGAATAAATTCTTCTAATTTATCTCTATCCACTTCTTTATTAAACATTGCCTTTGTCATTTCATGAATTATTTTACGATTCTCCTTATTAGTCACACCTATTTCATCCATAATTTCTTCAGCCATGTCAAATAATGATTTATGCAAATTAGTTCTCTTAATTATTGCATTAGCAAGTCTTGTTTTTTCTTCATCCGATGGTTCTTCAACTTTAAGAAATCCTTTTCTATTAACAAATTCTATTCCTGGCTTTAATATTTCGATATTCTTTGCCGCACTTGGCAATATTAAATAAGAGGTTAAAAAGGACCTTGTTAACATCATATAAATAGAATTTCTTATTGAAAAATCATTTGTAAGAGCATTTTGCATAATACAAATTACAAACGGAAATTCCAATCCCTTAACATTATTCCTATTGCTTACAAAAAGAGTTCCTTTTTTCTTCTCCTTAGTTTCATATCCTATATTCACCGTCCAATTATATTTTTCTTTTATCATGGATTGTAAATTTGATGCAAGTTTAAAGTTAGCATCAATATTTTCCATAAATATAATACCTATATCATCCGGAAGAACTGTTGGATTACATGCTCTTATATTATCAATAGTACCTAACACTGTAGAAAGATACTCATCCTCTCCTGATGGAATAATTGTAATCCCATCGGATTCAGACATATCTATATCTTCAAAACGTTTTAAGGGTTTTCTATGTAATTCGATATTCTTTCCTTTTCTTTTTACATCATATCCACAAGCTTCCCACTCATCATCTTTAAGCCATCTTAATTTTTTCTCAAATAATCCCATACCAATTGCATGGGCACCCATTAATGTTCTAGGATCTGTTCTATAACATTTATTAAGCAGAAAATCTGGATTTACAACCGTTAATGACTTATTTTCAAATATATCTTGAAAGATATCACCTGCAACATATACACATTTCTTAGCTACTTTCTCGCATAATGCAAAAAAACCCTCAGAAAAATCTTGACTCTCATCAATCAATATATAATCAAAGCAACTTTGAAAATCTTCTATTTGATTTAGCCTTGATAATGCTTCCCTACATATAGTATCAAACGACCTATTATATGAAAATCTGCTAAACGGAATATGATAGTGATTACAGATATAGCTATACACTCCAGAATCAGGATTTCCGTATGATCCCCAGCTTCTCATAACCCAAAGCCTTTTTTCCCATTGAATCTGTTCTTCAACTTTCATAAAATTAAAAAATTCTGGCACTCTTTTTCTTAAACTATCAGCCAATATGACATTATGACAGGTGAATACTATTTTACATTCATTATCATCAGTATATAATTCCTTTATTTTATGCAGTAACAACTCTGTCTTACCGGTTCCAGCAAGTCCCTGAATTGTTATACGCTTTTTCTTAGGTTCATCAAAAATAAATTTTGTTTGTTCTCCATCAAACAAAATAATTTTCCTTTTTATCTGATCCAAAATATTATCTGGGACACCTAATCCCAAACGTTCGGCTTCATTAATACTACCTGTAGCCAGAGAAATAAGAATATCACCTCTCCTTATTAATTCATCGCCCGTTATTTCATTTTCTTTTAATATATTTTGGAAAGAAAACTCTTCTGGTGAATATTGTATCTCTGATACAAATTCCTCTCTCCATTGTCTAGGTCTACCCACTATATTAATAAAATCATATTTTTTTGCAATATACCCTATATCATCAATAAAATCATCTTGGAATTCTTCAAATAATTCTCCTTCCTCACCAAAATTAATAAATACCATCTTATGTCTTGGCATAAGAACCACAAATGCATCCTGATAGTCATAATCTGCTTTTTTGTCAATTATCGGTTTCTTAAGTAAATATATAGGATTCATAATATCATCTAATCCTATTCTTTTAATTTCTTCAACACATCTTTTTTGACTATCTGATGAAACTTCAAAGTTCATGTAAAACATACTATTTTCTATCATCATTTCCTCCCATTTTTAAAAGTTCTTCCATTTTCATCTTATACTGCATAAGTCTTAAAACATAGTCTGGCATTTCTCTTTTTCCATGTTCCCAATCTTGAATAGTTCTATATGGTATCTCATAGTATTCAGAAAACTGTTTCCAGTTCATTCCACTCTTATTTTTCAATTCTATCAATTCTTCCCGCTTTCCCATCAGCATCCCTCCATATTGACTATTATATACTAGACAACGCATTGCGTCTACATAATTTTCATGAATCATCTATCTATGCATCAATTTTCTCAAAATAAGGACAGCCGCAAACCATTTGCTACGGCTTGCAACTGCCCCCACGTTGTCATAATGAAGATTTATATAATCATATCTAAATTGTGACTTGCAATATCTTTTTTGTTTTGGAAATCAACAAAAAATGCTTTAAACTCTCTCCTCTCCATTTCTCCATCGCCAAGGTACTCATAAATCTTCGCCAAAAGTCCCATTGAAAAAGTACATGTTAATGAAAAAGTTGAACCTCCATCAACTGGATTTCTGATAGGTTTTAAACACATTCCGTTCTCATTAAAACTGATATCCATTGTAGAATTATATGCATGTGTTTCATACGATAACCCTCCATAAATACTATCATAGTACTTTTCATACCCGGTTTCCGTCATCAAACCTTTAAAATTTGTCACATTGCTGCAAACTTCATACCATTTCATATACTTCTTTTTTTCTTTTTTCCTTTTTCTGTCTCTATCAATTTCCTGAAAAACAGGCTTAGATTTAACAATTCGTTCAAAAGCTTCTTTCTTTTTCAGAAACTTATTCATATCAATATCAAAAGCTTCTTGACCTTTGTTTGCAATAACCTGTTTTTTTAACTCAGATTCAGTATTAAATATTCTTTCTCCCATCTCTATTTCTTGATAATGATGTTCTAACCAATATGCTGATGCTCTTTTTTGTGTATCTTCTTTTAATATAAATTGCAAACTAACAATATTCTCAACAAGAGACCTTAAAATAATTTGAGTTTGCGTAAAGGAACCTATTGAAAACAACAAATTTATTGCATCAATTTGTTCCATAATTTTTCTGATGAATAAACATACAACTGTATCGATGAAATCATCTTTTCTTGATGTCCCATAACACATTTCATTTTCTAATTCACCAAACTTAGTTATTATAGATGCCAACACATTGCTTACTTGTTCTATTGTATTTTTGACATTGCTATTGTTATTAACATTATAAAAAAGGTTGTCAAAGGTATTTAAATAACTATCGTTCATATTGAAGCCTCCTTATCCCAAATTTATTTGTATTATATTCCATCAGCTTATATTGATAAATCCCAAAACTAACGTTTTGTTAAAATATCTCGTTAAAAAAATAACAATTATATATTATATAAGTTATTAGCAAAAGTGTACAAAAATTTATATCTAACAACTTCTTTCTACTTCTGGACATCGTGTCCAAAAGCAGCTACAAGTATTTCACTCATAACTGCCCTGACGCTGTTACCTGATTATTCTATTCCTGCCGTTTTTGCAAATCCGGCTTTTCTATTCATAAGTTCCTCTTGTTTCTCCTTTGGCAGACACCGGAATATCTCATTATATCCCATTCCTGCCATCGGTGTTCCTTTTGCCAGGAGGAAAAGCTGCGTGTCAAGCCATTCCTCCCACAAGTTTTCAAACATGCTTCGACTATCCGTAAAGGTAATTGCATCTTCAAAACCCTGTGGCGGTCTATAATACTGTAACTTGACAAAACCGTATCTTCCTGCATCCACAACAAGTATATTTTCAATTTCATACAGCTCTGCAAAAGCATCTGCAACTTTTCTGCATTTCTCCCTTTCACCGTCTGTAATGTATTTTTCTTTCACAATTAACCATCCTCCTGTTTCAAAACCAATCGAAAGCATTTACAAATACTGTCCACTCCTCATCAGATGAACGCAGGTACTTCATCGCCAGTAAGATTTGATACAAGCCATTACTTTAATTGTACTGGATATACATTTGTAGTCTTCATCTTCGGTAACGGAAATTCCCCCTCGTATTGCCTACCACCAAAGGTGGTCGGGGCTATCAATGGCTGCCCCAACACAATCTTCTTCCTGTAAAATTACTTTTTCTCCTTCGCCACATGGTTCTTGAAAATCGTTATAATGATGCTCTAGTATCTCATTTGTTATTATGAATGGAGAATTAGCATTCAAAGACTGATTCCTTTTATACAATCTTTTTTGTAAGGTTCCTTTACTAGCCTTCATATAAACAAGTTCTGGTGTACCGCCAGCTTTTTCTATAAGCCTTTTATAATACGCTCTGTTTGCCTTATTCCAAAAGCTGAAATCAAGGACTACATGTTTTCCTTGTTGAATGAGAGACAGGAGTTCCTTCTGGAGTGCCATTTCCACTATTTCTGAAAGTTTCTCATACTGTTCGTTTGGATAATCAATCCCTTTTCTCCCGTAAGTTTTCCACATTTCCTCATCAATGGACTGCTTCGCTTTCGTTCTGGACATAATTCTTCCGGCTCCATGCGGTGCTGAATTATTCCATTCCGGATTTCCTTTTCCAACAGCAAGAACAGAGCCATCCCTCATATTAATCGGAATCAATACTTTTTCACCCGCATGTGCGGCAATGGCGCCCTTTCTAAGAATCATCTCATCCACGTTGATGGTCATCGTTGTTCCAATCGTGCATCTTTTTCCGGCATTGACATCCGGCATAATTCGCACCTTGCTCCCCCTTGTCAGGTCATAATCACACATTCTTCGAATCTGCTGGATTGCCTCATCCTCAACCACTTTTGCATAGCAGATTGCGGTTGCCGCCTTTCCCTTTATTTCAAACATTTCATCCACTTCCTTTCATATGCTTTGCTATGACCCAAGTTTATCTCTTTCGATTCTTTTTATCTCGAAAAAAAGTTGCGAACCTTTTACAGTCCGCAACGCTTTTGATCTGACAATCTATTTTTAATTAAATTAATAAATGCCGTCGGTTTTACAACGCGAAGCATGGGTCCAAATGAAAGGACGCGAATCAGAAGTTCGGTTTCATCCTCCTTATCATAATGCAGCGTCACCTGATACTTTCGCTCATCCATTTTCTCGACTTGTTTTTCAAAATGCGCGAAGTGCATCAGCACACGTTCCAACGCATTCCGCTCATCCACCAGTTCAAATATCACTTTACGCGGCTGCGGCAGATTCTTTTTCCCAACGCTTCCGCCTTGCTTCTTCCCGCACTTTTCACAAGAAGTGATTCTGCCGAGATTGATTGTACTTCCCAGCTTGCTCCCTGTTCCAATCAGCCGGAATTTATCATCCTTCTCAGAATATTCTAAATATTCCGGAATCGTTTCGGTTGTCACTCGTTTTCCATGTCGGTTTGTCACACTGATTTGAATCGGATACTTGTGCTTGATTGCATCCAATATCAAACGAAAGTTCCGGATGTATTCTGCACTCTCATAGGGATCGCCGTCTGAATACTTATCAAAGACATCGATATCGTCCGGTAAAAATAAGGGTTCGACGTCTTCAAACACCACCGGCCGATCCGTAAACAAACGCATTCTCGGATCTAATGCAATCGCGTTAATCCAGCGTTTCTGTAAAATTGTAAGCGGCATCGTTGGCTTCTTTTTGAGAACACTCGTTCCTTCTTCTTTCAGCAATTGCCAATGTTCCATTCCTAAAGATTCCGGAATACTCAATGTGCTTTCTTCAAATGCAGAATCCTGAATGATTGAATTGATTTCTCCAGTCTCTAGAGGATGTTCCACTGCTTCTGCCAAGATCTTCGCCACGGTTTGAAAATATGTACTGTATATTTCATGAAACAGCATAATCATTTCTCCTCATCCAATCCATACATCTCATACATTGTCCGCAGATCTTCTTTAAACTGAATTTCCAATGTCCTATTGGAAATTGAAATATCTGTAATTCGGCAGATAAAGGTGCGGATCCATGGAATCAACTCGCTTGCATCATAGACATCGGCGGAAAAAAGACACTTGTGTTCATCGATGTATTCCAGCTGTCCGATTCGTTTCTCTCGTTCCAATCGCCTCGGTATATGCTGTTCTCCGTCACTATACTGAACTGTAAATTCAATATGCTCCATCCGATTTCCCGATGGACTGTCGGTAGCGACGCCCCACATATGCTGCTGCATTCCATTCAGTTTAAGTCTCAGTTCATCAAATCGATTGGCAGTCTCGCCGCTTCTAACGGCAACAACATTATCCAGGCGATACGCGGATATCCGTTTAAAATGCGGATTATACGCCATCATGTACTGCCTTCCGCTCTGTACACTGACCATTATTCGAAGCGGAACGACATTCGTTTCCGTAACGCGGTCTTTTTTTACGGTTCATCAGCTCAACGGTAATATTTCTTTTTTCATGAATTGCTTCCAGTATCATGCACAGAACTTCACTGTCCATTGCACCGGTGATGTAGTGATGTTTGAATGCAAAACAATCCGCAATTTCATCTGTTCTGTCTTCCAAAAAAGACCCAATCACACCGCAGGGTGCGGTTTCGGAAAAGAAATCCAAGGCATCGATACTCGGCATTTCAAACGCTTCTGTACGGCGGTACAGAAGCGCCTTCCCGTTCTTCCTGCTTACCAACAATCCTTCTTTTACATATTCGTTGAGTTTTTTTCGAATCGTAGAGGCATCAAATACTCTCGCATTCTCAAACGCAGCCAGATATTCATCCACTTGAGATGCAATATCCACAAGAGACAGTTCCTGTCCGTCGGCAAGAATATCCATAATGATAAAATGAAGTGCAATATCTCCATCGGTAAAGCTCTTCGTCTTCCACGCTTTATATAATGGATTGTGTCTGCTTCCCCTGCTGTCAATGGATAAAAACACGTTCTTGCCATCCGCGTTTTGACGGAACTTCATATAGTCTCCCAGCCAGCTCTCGATCCGGCGTTTCTCGTCGTCATAAGACCGGGCGCTTTTTTTCGTATAATCGTCCCGGCTCTTGAAACCATAGACATAAAAATCCCGCATGTAATCACGTATCTTATTGAAATTTTTGATTAATTCGCTGTACGCCATGGTTTCACCTTCATTACCGTTCAATCTTTCCAGTGCTGCTTTTAAATCAAAATAAGTATACCATAGGAAACATATCTTTCACTACGCAGATTTAGTTCTAATTATGCGATTCCGCACCCATTTAATCAGCTGGATAATCGGCAGGCTGGCAAACGCATACAGATATACTGTGCCCAGCTGCGCCGGGTTCAATGTCTCCACCTTGAACACCGTTTCCAATCCCGGCACCGTAAACACCGCTGTTATCAACGCTGCCCCAAGAAGAAAGGCACCCAGCAGCCACTTATTGTTGAAGAATCTTTTCGTAAAAATCACCGGCCGGTCCGATTTGCAGTTGAAGCCGTGGAACAAGCGGGCCAGACAAAGGGTTCCGAAGGCATAGGTGCTTCCCAGCAGTACGCCGTTCTGACGGTAACCGGTCAAGAACGCAATCATGGTCATGGTTCCGATGACCAATCCGTCCACCGCGATTTTACTCAGAAACTTCCCGGTCAGAATCGATTCCTTTGCCGCCCTCGGCTTTTCCTTCATCACTTCACTGTCGGAAGGCTCCACTCCCAGCGCGATGGCCGGAAGACTGTCGGTGAGAAGGTTGATAAACAGCAGATGTACCGGTGCAAAGGGAACCGGCAGTCCGGTCACCGATGCGGAGAGAACCGCAAGAATTGCACCGAAGTTTCCCGATAACAGGAACTGAATGGCATTTTTGATATTCTTGTACAGATTCCGTCCATTTGCCACCGCTTTCACGATTGTTGCAAAGTTGTCGTCGGTGAGAACCATGGCGGCGGCATCTTTTGCCACCTCCGTTCCGGTCACGCCCATGGCAACCCCAATATCCGCCTGCTTCAGTGCGGGTGCATCGTTCACGCCATCTCCCGTCATCGCCACAATCATGCCTCGTTCCTGCCATGCCCGCACAATCCGAATTTTGTGCTCCGGAGATACTCTGGCATATACGGAAATTCCGGTAACAAAATCTCTCAGCTCTTCATCACTCATATCCTCGATGTCCGCACCTTCACAGGCTTCGGAAAGATCCTGCAGAATGCCGATTCTCCTGGCGATGGCCGCGGCGGTAATCTTGTGATCTCCGGTAATCATCACCGGCCGAATTCCTGCTTTTATGCATTCCGCCACGGCATCCTTGGACTCTTCCCTCGGCGGATCCATCATGGCAATCAGCCCCAGGAACACCAGATGATTTTCATCTTCCGGAGTCAGCGCATGCCCCTCCGGGACCTGCCGGTAAGTGAACGCCAGCACCCGCAATCCTTCCATGGAAAAATCTCGGTTCTGCTGCCGAATTATTCTTTTATCCTCATCGGTAATCTCCTGAATTCCTTCGGCGGTCTGAATATGTTCCGACAACTCCAGCAGTCGGTCCACGGCGCCCTTTACGATCATGCGGTTCTCACCATCGATGGAATGAAGGGTCGACATCATTTTGCGGTCGCTGTCAAAAGGAAGTTCATCCGATCTCGGGTAATCCGACCGTACCGCCGCCGCTTCAATGCCGTATCGGCTGCCCAGATTGATCAGCGCCGTCTCCGTCGGGTCCCCGATTTCCACCCCATTTTCGTTGGTGGAATCATTGCACAGAATGCTGTAATCCATCAGACATCGCTGTGCCGGATCGTCCACATCTATTTCGGCTGCCGGAATTCTCTTCCCCTCCACGTAGTAATCTTCCACCGTCATTTTGTTCTGCGTCAAGGTTCCGGTTTTGTCCGAACATATGACGGATACGCTGCCCAGTCCTTCCACCGCCTGGAGCTTGCGGATTATTGCGTGCTCCTTCGCCATTTTCTGTGTCCCAAAAGAAAGTACGATTGTCACAATCGAGCTGAGGGCTTCCGGGATTGCCGCAACTGCAAGCGCCACGGCAAACATGAACGCGCTTCCGATGTTCTCTCCGCGAAAAACATTAATGGCGAACAGAATCCCGCAGAATACCAGAATCAGCACGGACAATTTCTTGCCGAAGTCCTCCAGGTTTGCCTGAAGTGGGGTCTGTTTCTCCGAAGTCGACTTCAGAAGTCCGGCAATTCTGCCCACCTCCGTTTCCATTCCAATATCCGTTACCACCGCTTTTCCGCGTCCATAGGTGACGAAGCTTCCGGAGAACAGCATGTTGGTTCGGTCGCCCAGAGGCACATCTTCTGAAATCGCCGAAATGCTTTTTTCCACCGCAAGGCTTTCTCCGGTAAGCGCACTCTCATTAATCTTGAGACTTGCATTTTCAATCAGCCTTCCGTCTGCCGGAACCATATCCCCCGCTTCCAGCAGGATGACATCTCCCACCACAAGCTCTCTCGCAGGGATTATAATAGCGGCACCATCCCGCAGCACCTTTGCTTCCGGTCCGGAAAGGTTTTTCAAGCTCTGCAGCGACTGTTCCGCCTTTACCGTCTGCACCGTTCCCAGAATGGCATTAATGGTAATGACAATGACGATGACCGCCGCACTTTCCGCATCTCCCAGAATGCCGGATATGAGTGCCGATGCAATGAGAATCAGCACCAGAAAATCCTTGTACTGTTCCAGAAAAATCTGCGGGATACTCTTTTTCTTTCCTTCTGCAAGTTCATTCCAACCACACCGTTCTCTGGATTTTTCCACTTCTTCTCCGGTGAGACCGGTCTCTCTGCTGTTCACGCGTTCAAGAACCGTCTTCGCCGTCTCCTGATAGTACTTTTTCATAATTTTGCCTCCTCCTTTTCCAAGAATTCACGGACTGAATTTCCCGCGCAGTGGAGCGAATCTTCTGCAAAATGATATAAAAAAAGAAACCTCTACTGCACAACAAAGAATGCAATAAAAGTCTCACCAATTCCTTGAGGCACCGGATGCTTCCATCGTACTGACGACGCCACAAACGCAAATATATACGTAGGTTACTCCCCTTTATTATTAGCGCAATTATATATTCTCTTTACCGAATCTGTCAAGTACCCTTTTCAAAAAAACCGGATTGCAGCGGCAACCCGGTCATAGGTTCAACATTCCACGGCGACTTTAATCACACCATCCCGTTTATTCTCGAACAACTCATAGGCCTCATCAATCCGGCGAAAAGAAAAACGGGGACTCTGCCGAAGCAGAATCCCCATCTCAATTTAAGAACGCTTTCTTATATGAAGGTACTTATTTAAAATATCAGTCTTCGTTCCGACCGATTAGCCCAACAGCAACAAACTGAATACCAGTGTGAAGAGGGCTACGGTCTCGATAACACCGATAACGATGAAGTAGTTTGCAGTACCCTTTCCGGTTGCACCCAGTGCATCTGCAGCGGCAGCGGCGCATCTGCCCTGGAACAGAGCGGACATACCGATTGCCAGTCCACCAAATACGCCAACCCAGAGAGCCAGGGAAGGATCGCAGTTAGCACTCTTAATGAAGTTCATCAGAAGGAACCCGTAGATGGTCTGTGTCAGAGGCGCACCGGCGAATGCGATCATGATGAACGGAGCCTGCTTGCCACTTGCGTAGCACTTCTTCCATGCTCCTACGGAAGACATACCTGCAAAACCTGTACCGAATGCGGATCCAGCTGCGGAAAGACCAAGGGCTGCTGCCATACCAAGAAATGCGATGTTCATAATAATTCTCCTTTTCTAAATTACATCAGAATCATTTATAATTTACATTTAGAATCTTTATTTGATGACCTTTTTGTTTTTCTTAAAAGGTTCATATGGAATACCTGTCCACTCCAGGCCAACCTGGCCGGAGAACTCCAATACGTTCAGACGAACGCCGTGAACGACAACGGACAGGAAACACATTACGATGTTCAACGCGTGTCCGATAAAGAATACCAGCGCGCCGACAATCACCAGCGGTCCGCCGAAGCCGGCCGCAATACCGTCAAAGCTCTGAGAAATAGCCAGTCCGGCCATTCCTACTGCGAAGAGTCGGATATAACTCATGATGTTTCCGAAACAACTGATGGTGTCCAGGAATACGGTGAAGATGTCCGAAAGTCCGGACTTCAGTCCCTGTCCAAAGGTCTTGTCCGGGGACATTCCGCCGAACAGAACAACCATTGCAAAGGCCACGCCAACACCGACTGCTACCGGTGTCATGGTAATCTTCTCTCCGATAACCAGGTTCAGACAGAGCATGTACAGCGATACAATCGCAATCAGCCATCCAAGGTCTGCCAGCCAGCTCAGGTTCTTCTCAGAAATCTTCTTCTTCACGGAAATCAAGCTTCCCAGGCACATCTGAATCGCACCCACCGAGAACGAGAATTTCATTATCATGTTCTGCTGGGTGGAAGCGCTTACGTTGAAGTACTCCGGATAACTTGCCATGCTTGGAATTACCAAGGATTTCAAGAACGGAACCTTCATCGCACTCTCCAGACCGAACCAGGTGCCGGTGATTGCACCCCAGACGATAGTTGCAAAAGAAAGTACGAACAGCAGATAGGTTGTCGTATTCTTTTTCTTCGTCTTCGCAACGTATCCGATGGTGCCAATGAGAATCAGCACACCGTACGCGCCGTCGCCCAGAATCATTGCAAAGAACAATGTGAAGAACAACAGGAACCACATCGAGATATCGCTTTCTCGGTATCCCGGCAGAATTCCCAAAATGTTGTACAGCGGTTCAATCAGACCGGAAACCTTGCCGAATTTCAGCTTGGTCGGAATCTTCTCATCATCGGCATCCACGCTCTCAATCGCATATGCCCAACCGTTCTCTGCAGCGGATGCTTTGAACTCATCCACATCTGCTTCCGGCACATATCCGGACAGCCACACGAAACGATCGTCGCTTCCGGCTGTCTGGCTGGCGGAAGAGTAATTCGCCTCGTTCTGTGCCACCAGCATTGCGGCATTAAAGCTGTCCATGTGCAGCGCCGCTTCCTTCAGTGTCTCCACGCTCTTGTCAATGCCGGCCTGACAATCCGCTTCCGCAGCAGCGAGCTCTTTCGCTCCCTTTTCCGGAAGGTTGAACTCACTTGCACCGAACTCTGGTGGAAGCGTTCCGATGGAAGCAATCAGCACTTCCTTCTTAATGTCCTTCAGGTGAATCACCTGACGTTCTTCATCTGCCGCCAGGGCCGCATAGGTGCTCGCCGGTACGCGGTAAAAATAAAGATCGTATTTGCGGTCCTTCAGCAGTTCAAGATCTTCCGAGGTAATATCCCCCCAAGGAGAAACCCTCTCGATTTCTGCGTGCAGAACCGACAGTTCTTGCTCAAGAGCTTCCTTCCTTTCAACGGCTCCCTTCACCTCACCGTAGAACTTCTCGAACTCTTCACCCTGAAGCAACGGCTTCGCCGGTCGGTTCTTCTGTTCTTTTTTGTCCGGGAGATATTCCGCAAGGGATGCGGTCAATCTGGACAGTTCGGTGAACTTCTCTGTCACGGCATGAACCGCGCCCTTCTTCTCAGCGATATGCAAAACGCCGAGCTTTTCAAGTCCATCGAGCATCTCTTTCTTCCGTGAAAGCGATGACACGACGTAGACCATTTTCATTTTCTCTATCATTGTGCCGCCTCCACCAATTTTTTCTTTGAAATCTTTCCGCGAACAACCGCCGCCGTCTGCTGGTCGCCCAGGTATACTCCGATTACTCGGATGTTTTCCTTGGCTTCCGGAATCTTAACCTTCTCGAACAGGTTTACTCTCTGGGATGTGGACCGAAGTTCTTTTTCCAGAAGTGCTTCCTGCTTCCGAAGGGTGGAAACCAGTGCATCCAGTCGCGCGATTTCGCGAAGTTTTACCAGTGCAGTATCAACCCACAGAGGATAGTCATCTACATCGTACTCAACATCCTTGAATTTCAGCTCCTCGAATTTTGGAACCGTAACTCCGGCGATGTTTTCGTTTCTGCAGATCACCGTCTCTGGCTGAACAAGTGTGTCAATACTCTTGTCCTCGTCGAAGATCGCATTTTCTGCAAATACAGCTACCCAATCGTCGAGATTACCAATCATCTGAACACGTTCAGCTTCCTTCTGTGCCAATTCAGCTCTCGTTGTCATGATTACCTGCTGAAGCTGCTGTTTCTTGAGCTGCAGGGTTGGCAAATAGCGCTGATACTGTTTCAGAAGGTCCTTCTGCACTTTCTGTTCATTTTTAGTAAGTTTGATAGCCACTGTCTGCTCCTTTTAGTCCAGTGCTTCTTTCTTTGGCCATCTTTCCTTAACCAGACTTGTCTTGAGACCGGTTTCATTCGGCTCAAAGCATTCTGCAAGAATTTCCCAGCCAAGATCGAGCGCATCTTCAAGAGGAATATTTACACTAAGATCCATCAGCTTCTCTTCGAAAAGTTTTCCGAATTTCAGAAGCTTATCGTCCCATTCAGTCATAAGGAATCCCATGGATTTCTTTTCCAAGCTCTCCTTGTACTGTGCATACAGCTTAATCATTCCGTCCATTACAGCACGATGGTCATCTCTTGTCTTTCCGTTTACGTTCTGCTTCAGTCTTGAAAGCGAACCGAATGGCTCAATGTGACCATTCTTCAGATAGTACTGACCCTCTGTAATATATCCGGTATTATCCGGAACCGGGTGAGTGACATCATCGCCCGGCATTGTGGTTACGCCGAGGATGGTAATGGATCCGGCACCTTCAATGTCCACAGCCTTTTCATAACGAGAAGCAAGGCTGGAGTAAAGATCTCCCGGATATCCACGGTTGGATGGTACCTGCTCCATCGTAATCGACATTTCCTTCTGGGCATCGGCGAAGTTGGTCATATCGGTGAGCAGTACCAGAACTCTCTTTCCTTCCAGTGCGAACTGCTCTGCAACCGCCAGAGCCAGGTCCGGTACCAGAGTACATTCTACGATTGGGTCGGATGCGGTGTGGATGAACATTACGGTATGTCCCATTACGCCGCCCTTCTCCAGGGTATCTCTGAAAGTCAGGTAGTCATCGTACTTCAGTCCCATTCCTCCCAGGATGATGACATCAACCTCTGCCTGAAGAGCGATTCTTGCAAGAAGCTGGTTGTATGGTTCACCGGAAATGGAGAAGATTGGGAGCTTCTGGCTCTCAACCAGAGTATTGAACAGGTCAATCATCGGAATACCGGTACGAATCATTTTGTTCGGGAGAATACGCTTCGACGGGTTAAAAGAAGGTCCGCCGATTGGAATCATGTTCTCCGTCAGAGCCGGACCGTTGTCTCTCGGCACGCCGGCACCGTCAAAGATTCTTCCCAGAAGATTATCCGAGAAGGATACCATCATTGGCTTTCCGAGGAAACGAACCTCATCGCTAGTTCCGACACCCTGAGCACCCGCAAATACCTGCAGGGACACCAAGTCCTTATCCAGCTTAATTACTGTCGCATAACTGTCACCAACAAGAGCCAGGTCTCCGTATTTAACACCTTCCGCTCTTACTGTAACTACGTTACCGACAATAGATTCAATTTTCGTATATACTTTCTGCATCTTATTGCCTCCTAGTTAACCGCTTTAGCGAGGTAGAAATCTGAAACCTTCTGCTTCTGTGCCTCGAATTCCGGTGTACCGAAGACGGTTCCATGCCAGTCAAGGAATTCCTGTCTAAGCTGATTGAAGAAAGATCTGATTTCCTTCTTATCCTGCAAATCATAGGTTTTATTAATTACGTCGTACATCATGTCGAACTCGATACGCTGTCTCTCCGGAGAACATGCTGCGTCGATTTCATCGAAGGAGTTCTGCTGGAGGTATACTGCATCCAACAGTTCGCCCTTCTGATAGAATGTGTAATCCTCTGAGGATGTACCTTCTTCGCCGACAACCTTCATCATCTGGTTAACTTCTACGCTCTTTCTGAGAATGGAGCGTGCCTTCTCTACTCGATCCATATCTACAACACCGGTATACTTGGACCAAGAATCGATTGGGTGAATTGCCGGGTATTTACGTGCATCGGAACGCTCTCTTGTCAGACCGTGGAATGCACCGACTACCTTCAGAGTCGCCTGAGTTACCGGTTCTTCGAAGTTACCGCCGGCCGGGGATACCGAACCGCCGATTGTAACGGAAGCAATTCGTCCGTCGTTCAGTCTTACTTTTCCGGCTCTCTCATAGAATGCCGCAATGGTGGACTCCAGATATGCCGGGAATGCTTCTTCGCCCGGGATTTCTTCCAGACGTCCGGACATTTCTCTCATTGCCTGTGCCCAACGGCTGGTGGAGTCGGCCAGGAGCAGTACGTCCAGACCCATCTGTCTGTAATACTCTGCGAGGGTTACTGCGGTGTAGCAAGAAGCCTCTCTGGCTGCTACCGGCATGGAGGACGTGTTACAAATGATAATCGTTCTCTCCATCATGGAACGACCGGTCTTCGGGTCTTCCAGTTCCGGGAATTCCTTCAGAATTTCTACAACCTCACCGGCACGCTCTCCGCAGGCTGCCACGATAACGACATCCGCTTCACCGTTCTTCGCCTCACTGTGCTGAAGTACGGTCTTTCCTGCACCGAACGGTCCCGGGATACAGAATGTTCCGCCCTTTGCAACCGGCAGGAATGTATCAATTGCACGGAGCTGAGTTACCAGCGGTTCATCCGGACGAAGTCTTTCCTTGTAGCACTTGTTTGCCTGTTTAATCGGCTGTGTAATAACCATGCTCAGGTTCATCTCTTCCCCCTTGCTGTTTTCAATTACACAGATTGTGGAACGAACGTGATGCATGCCCGGTTCAACGATGGATTTCACCTTCCAATCGGTTCCCTTCAGCGTGAACGGTACCATAATCTGGTTGGTGAACTGGAATTCCGGTACGCTGCCGATAATGCTTCCGGCTTCTACCGAATCACCTACCTTTACGCAAGGAGTGAAGTCCCATTCTCTGTCCGGAATCGGATCGAGGTACACACCTCTTTCCAGGAAGAAGCCACATTTTTCCGCCAGTTCCGGAAGCGGATTCTGAAGACCATCGAATACCTGTGTCAAGAGTCCCGGTCCCAGCTCAACGCTCATCAGCTCCCCTGTAAACTCTACAGGATCGCCAACCTTGATACCATTGGACATCTCGTAAATCTGCATGCTGGCAATTCCGTTATTAACACGAATAACCTCACCCTTCAGACGCTTTCCGTCAACGAGGATGTACGCTACTTCGTTTTTACGTACGGCACTTTCAAACTTTACGTTTGCAAGGTTGCCGTTAATGCCAGTCACATAACCTGTTACTGTTTCCATTTGCATATCTCCTGTTATAAGTTATAAACGCTATGTTGTACATTATCGAAGAGACGTTTGAATTCCGCCTCTCCCTTTTCCTTAACAAAGCAACTCTGGCGTTCCAACAATTTTAATTTGATCGCATATCCGAACAAGCACACGTCATCAAAAAAGTGACCGCCGGTGTAGTAATCCAATGCTTCGAACTGGCGCACCAGAAGAAGTTTCTCTGCTTCCAGCGGATTTTTGGCGGTGATTGCAGCCTGTGCAATCTGTGTACTCTCCGGATCCTTCTCATATTCAGCCTGATAGGACTTTCCAAGAGCGGCACTTCGCTGCGCGTTCAGCTCCCTGAACAGACCCGTATAGAATTCGGACCATTTCTTAAGGAGCGGACCCTCTGCAGAATCGAGAGTCAGATTCTTCAAACGCTCCAAGGTCTTGTCACTTACGTTGTCCTCACACATTGCGATGAATTCATCGTAGGTGATTGGCATCTCTTCGTTCGCAGAAAGTTCCGGCAGGCTTGAAATTAAGTAGTAATACGAAGCCATACTCTACCTCCCGGTTCTTAGAAATCCATCTCTCTGAAGTAAGGCATTAAAAGCTGCATAATCTCCTCATCGGTGCAATCGAAGTAACCGGAACCGTCCTTTGCGGCAAGCTTGAATCCGGAAGCAACTCCCTTTCCAACCTTGACCTCAAGGCCATTCTGGATTTCCTCCGCAAGCGCAGCCTTCAATTCGTCGGTGACTTCTGCCACTTCTGCTGCATACTGAGACATATCCTCACCATTGACAACGGCTTTAATCAGCTTACCCAGAGCTTCTCCCTTCAGGTCCTCACGAACCTTTGCCTCCAGGATTCTGCCAACTTCACCCAATACTTCCTTTTTAAAGGAAATCAGGGCATCTCTCTTTGCCTGCTCGGCATTCTCGATGGCACCCTCTCTGAGTGTTTCAATTTCTCTTGTAGCAGCTTCCTTTGTTGTCTTGGCCTCTGCATTTGCATTGGAAATAATCTCCTCCGCCTTTTGCTTGGCTTCAGCGATAATCTTCTCTGCCTGTTCATTGGCTGCATCGACACCCTCTTTGCGGATGGATGAAACCAAATCGTGAATCTGCAATTCCATAGACTGTTAACCTCCTATTCTATGCGCATTCCACGTTTTCCGATATCTGTAGAACCAAATGCCTGAAAACAATACTTATGCATAACATTTTTAATGATTATAGCACCAATTAATACCCTCGTCAAAAGGATGAAACCCTCGAAAAACAGATAGTTTGTTAAATAATTATTACACTTTTATTAATTAAAAAACGCTTTGCTATTAATAATTTTTATACCGGGTTTCATATTCGTTTAAAAAACGGTCGCCGTGCTTTTTTCATTTTTCACATTCTTCACACATTGTTCACACCGGCAGAAATCTCTTTATACTCACACCTATATAGTTAATTTATTGTCCATTTTACATCGAAAAATTACTATATGTTTAAAAAAGGATACAAGAAATTTAAAAACATGACACTTTTATAATTAGCTTGACAAATACGAATAATAAAACACTTTCACTTCACATTTTCAAATTTATAAAATCATAAAAAAACTCACCACCGGACGTTTCCGATGATGAGAATTTTTTTATTACGCCAAACAAAGATATGTGAAGTATCCCGCATAGAACAACAGCATCGCAATGCCGCAGGGTCTTCTCAATTCTTTGTGTTTTACGGTGCCGGCCCACAGAACCACACCGGCCAGAATCGCAATCGCGGTATCGACTACGAACTTGCTTTCAAACGGAACCGGACAGATCAGTGCGGTTGTGCCGATGACGAACAGGATATTGAAGATATTGCTGCCCACGATGTTTCCGATGGCAATTCCCGCGTTTCCCTTTCTCGCTGCGGTCACGGAAGTAACCAGTTCCGGAAGGGACGTTCCCAGCGCTACGATGGTCAATCCGATGAAACGCTCACTCATTCCGAAATACCGGGCAATCTCGGACGCCCCGCTGACGGCAAAATCACTTCCTTTTACAACCAGAATTCCGCCGACTACCATCAGCAGAAGACATTTCCATACCGGGTGAATGGGAGTATCGCCATCCTCTTCATCGGTGCCTTTTTTTGCCATGACGAACAGGTACCCCAGATATGCGATAAACAGTGCCCACAGCACGACGCCCTCTGCGAAGGTGACGGTTCCGCCGGTCATTCCGCAGATTAGCATAACCACAGTGATGGCCATCATGAACGGCATCTCATATTTCAGGGTGGATTTCTGCACCGTCACATTGGTAATCAGCGCTGTAACTCCCAAAATAACAAATACGTTCAGAATGTTGCTTCCTACCACGTTTCCGATGGTGATGCCGGCATTCTGCTTCAGTGCCGCGGTAATGCTCACCGCCGCTTCCGGCATGCTGGTGCCCATGGCCACAATGGTCAGACCGATGATCAGCTGAGGAATTCCCAGCCGCTTCGCAATGCTGGCCGATCCTTCCACGAACCAATCGGCGCCTTTTACCAGAAAAACAAATCCGACGATCAAAACACCCGCCTGTAATAACATTTTTTCTACCTCGCTTTCCTTATTCCCTTGCAGTAGGCAATAAGCATAAAAAAAGAGACTCCTACTGCATCCAACAGTAAAAGTCTCGCTATTTAATCACTTTCCGAGTTATTATCAAATAACTGTACTGACGAAAAAGTGAACACTTTCGGCTAGCTACTCCCTTTTAGCTTTAGTATTCTACCAAATTTTCGTTTTGCTTTCAATATGCTTTACGATTTTTTTACAATCCGCTGGGTGTGTGCTAGATTAAATTCTCCTGCTCCAGGAACGCTCTGGCCACGTCCTTCGGCTCCTTTCCCTGCACATCTACCTGATAGTTCAGCTTCATCATCACCTCGTCGGTGAGCTTCGGCGCCAGCTCGTCCACCACCCGCTGCAGTTCCGGATATTTTTTCAGGGTATCGGAATTGAAACACGGAACCGCATAGTACGGCGGGAACACGTGGTCTTCATCCTTCAGCACCTTCAGATGGTATTTCATCAGCATTCCATCCGTTGCAAAGGCATCGATTACATCCACTTCCTTATTGTCCAGTGCCACAAAACGCGGCGAACCGTCCATCGCCGATATCTTCTTGAACTTCAGGCTCGGATACACCTTTTTCAGTGCATCGATGCAGTCGTGACGGTTCTGGAATTCCAGGGTGCACCCCAGATGGAGCTGGGAGGATTTCCGCACCAAGTCTCGGATGGTCTCCAGATTGTACTTCTTGGCAATTTGCTTACTCACCGCCAAGGTATATGTGTTGTTGAACCCGCACTGCCGGGTCAGGGAGATATTCTTCTTTTTCATCTCCTTGACGCAGGTGTTGTACACGCCTTCCATATCGTCGGTGCCGTCATGCTTCAGCACGCTTCCGTACAGGGTGCCGGTGTAATCCACGTACATATCGATATCGCCCTTCTTCAGCGCCTGGTAGCACACCTGGCTTCCTCCCAGGTTTTCCTTCCGCACGCAGTTTATATCGGTATGCGCCTCGATATAGTCGGAGTAGAGGTTTACCAGAATGAGCTGCTCGGTAAAATCCTTGCCGCCCACGGTAATTTCTTTTTCCCGTCCCGCAAGCCGGCTGTTCACCGCCCCGCCCACGATGATGGCACAGATGAGGACCACCGCGGTCCCCAGTGTCAGCTTTTCCCTTCTGCGCTTCCGCTTCATTTGCTTCCGAGAGAGGCCGCCACTCTTCTGAAGGCTGATCGGTGTCACCAGCTTCTCTACCAGGCCCATCAGGAAATCCACCAGCAACGCCAGAATGCACGCCGGAATCGCTCCCGCCAGGATCTGGTAGTTATTGGTGGTTCGGATTCCCGCAAAAACAAGATACCCCAAGCCGCCGGCTCCGATAAATGCCGCCATGGTCATGAGGCCCACTGCGGTCACCGCCGAAATCCGCACACCGGCCATAATCACCGGCAGTGCCATCGGAATCTTCACTTTGGTAAGGACCTGTCTCGGCGTCAGCCCGATTCCGTTGGCCGCCTCCACCATCAGGGGATCGATTCCGGAAATTCCGGTATAGGTGTTCTTCACGATTGGCAACAGCGAGTAGATAATCACCATAACGATGGCCGGCAGCACGCCGATTCCCAGCAGTGGAATTGCCAGGCCCAGCAGGGCCATGCTCGGAATCGCCTGCACCACGTTGGCCAATCCCAGCACCGGCTTGTCCAGCTTTCGCACATAGCCGATCAGGATTCCAAGCGGCATGCCGATCAGGACGGCGATGCACACCGCAATTGCAGTCATTTCAATGTGCTCTAACGTTAACTTCCAGATTTGAGACGAATGGGCTCCGAAGTATTCGAACATCTTAATCATTGCCATGCACCTCCTCCGTCATATCCTCCAGATACTGGCGGCTCAGCGTCGAAACCAGATTACTGTTGGTCAGGAGTCCCACAACCCTGCCCAGGGCGTCCACCACCGGCACGTTGCTGGCATCCGTCCGGTCAATCATCTTCAGTACGTCCAGAATGCTGTCTTCCGGATGAGCTGTGCATTTCGGCGGCAGCATAATCTCCCCCGCCGGCTTGTCCGGCCGGTGGTTGGCGTACAGGGATTTCCGGTTCACGATGCCCAGCAGCTGTCCTTCTTTTCCGGTCACCAGCAGCGTATCCACGTGCCGCATCGTCAGCTTGGTGATGCATCGCTCCGCGGAAAGGGAGGCATCGCAGGTCACCGGATGCCGAATCATAAAATCTTCCACCCGAATGAACTTCGGCGACCCCCAGATTCGGTTCGCGCCCACGAAGTTCGCCACAAAATCATTCGCCGGACGTCGCAGAATTTCTTCCGGCGTATCGTACTGCAGAATGCGGCCGTCCTTCATGATGCAGATTCGATCTGCAATCTTAATCGCCTCGTCCATATCGTGGGTGACGAAAATCATGGTCTTCCCCATCTTCCGATGGAGGTCGGACAGCTCATCCTGCAAGGAACTTCTGGTCAGCGGATCCAGAGCGGAAAAGGGCTCATCCAGAAGCACGTAATCCGGGTCGTTGGCCAGGGCACGGATGACGCCGATTCGCTGCTGCTGCCCGCCGGACAGCTCGCTGGGATATCGGTCCAGGAATTTTTCCGCATCCATATCCACCATCTCCATCAGCCGCTCTGTATTCTTCAGGATCTGATACTCATCCTTCCCTTCCAGCTTCTCGATGATTTCGATATTCTGACGTATGGTCATATGGGGAAACAGTCCGCCCTGCTGGATTACGTATCCCATATTTCGGCGCAGCTTCACCTTGTCGATGGATTCGATATCCTCTCCATCGATGAGAATACGGCCGCCGGTGGCGGGAATCAGCCGGTTAATCATTTTCAGCGTGGTCGTCTTTCCACATCCGCTGGGGCCGATCAGCACCGTCAGCTCCCCGTCCCGAAAATCCATGGAAATCCCGTCCAGGACCACGTTGTTCTTAAACGCTTTCGTTACATCTATCAGTTGAATCATAATCTCATCTCCTTGTCGGGTGCATAGCACCGGCAAACGCAATGACGTAATTGGACCCCCAAACTTATATAACAATGCAACTATATACATTTATTTGTAAATTTTATCATTCCCTTTTGTGCGTTGGGTGAACGTATGTCGGTTCTCTGTGTAGGGGTTATGCAAAGAATCCATCACGTAAGTGGCACGTAATAAGAAATAAGGCACCTCCGAAGAGATGCCTTTCCTGCTCCATGAATCTCAGAACTTACACTTTATTCCAGTTTGATAAGCGCGTCAACAATGCGATTCTCCAGTTTTTTCTGATTCGAAGCCGAAAGCTCGTCGGATGTTCTAATTACTAGTGTTCCTACCACTCTGTGGGAACCCGGCGAAAGCATGCCCGCTCCATCAAATCCGGAAAGATACGCATCCCTCGCTTCTGCATCCTTTACAGTGTGGAATGCCTCGATTACCGCGCCGCCTTCCGTGCCGGCTTCTACCGGAGACTCTCCCTCATCATAGCTGTCGTCAATCAGGGATGATTTCATCGCCACATATGCGTAATAGCCGCCTTTTTTATTCATGAGTGTATTCGCATCTGTTTTTTCCGTGGCAGCTTCCACCGCTGTAACACTTTTGACGGTCTTCGCTCTCTCCACCAGGAATTTTTCTTTCGGCTCGGTTACCTGTTTTTGCTGCTTCACGCTGTCTTGATAGGCTTTGATTGCGTTATCTATATCTTTCTTTACTTTCTTATACGCATCGTCATCCTCTGCCTCTTCGCTGGTTTTCACCGCCTTTTCAAGCGTCGTTTCCGTTTCCGCATCAAATGGCTCTGCATCTTTCTCCAGCAATTCGTTTGCCGTATCCACACTCTCATCCATCGCCTTTTTGGCTTCAGAGGCGCATCCCGTAAAGGATATCGCCATCGTCAAACACAGCAGTAAAACCAAGTTTCTCAATGCAAACTTTTTCATCTTCTATCACCCCTTCGTTCATCAAATCGATCAAGAATCCCGAGCATATCTTTCGGCAGCCGTTTCCGGCACTCACCTCTCATATTATCCGGGAGGCCGTAGAATGCTTCCGCAATGCTCGCGGCAATACAGGTTAAGGTATCGCAGTCACCACCCAGAGACACCGCCGTCCGGACTATATCCTCAAAATCCGTCCCTTCCATGAAAGCCGTCAATGCTTCCGGCACCGTTTCCTGACATGATTCGATGTGATGATATCCCGGTCTGATTTCGTCGCAGGTTCTGGAAAGATCATAATCAAATTCCTGAATGATATATTTCTTTATCTCCTCCTTGGAAGCCCCGTTTCGCGCCATAAAAATAGCCGACGCCACCGCTTCCGCACCCTTTATGCCTTCCGGATGATTATGAGTAACTTCTGCGGTCAGCCTTGCATATCCTCGGGTCTCTTCCAGACTGTTATACAACCAGCCCACCGATGAGACCCTCATTGCCGATCCATTCCCCCAACTGCCGTATGGCTGTGGGTTTTTCTTACCCAGCCAAAAGAAAAATCTCTGTCCATAACCGGCCCGGGGATACTTCTTTCCCCATTTCTGCATAGACTGAATGACTGCCGTTTTCACATCATCATCCTCGGCATCATCTGAAATACGCATCAGCGCATCCGCCACCGCAATCGTCATTACGGAATCATCCGTGAAACACACCCGGTCATTGAACATCTCGAAATCTTTTGTTTTATTTCCCCTGTCAAACTCGTAGGGTGCGCCAATCATGTCCCCTAAAATTGCTCCATACATATATTGAACCCTCCTTCGAACTCTTGATGCTGCAAGTATATCAGAATACGGAAAAGGAGTGGTCGTTTGTCATGCGACAAATTCCACTCCCCAGAATCACGCCCCCAGAATCGGCTGCCCATATTTGAATAGTGCAGCGTTTATCTCATAGATATCGTACACCTTGTTCGTGACGAAATAGGTGATGATCAAGTCAAACTTGCTGCTGGGAGAGAATGCAATCTCTGCCCTGGACAGCAAATCCAGCATCGCCGGCATATCCAGCTGAAGCGCGATTGCAAAAGCCACCGCGGTTTTTTTCGTCGGCTTATAATCTTTCTTACATCGGATTCTCGAAAACACCTTCCGATCGATGTTCGCTTTCTTATAAACGGTGACATCGTCCATGCCGCTCTCTTCAATCAGCTTGAACAGTTTTTGCTGAAAGGTGTCCCCGGAACACTCCAGAATTTCGTCAAGGCTCATTCCGGAAACGTCCGGAAATAACGGTGCACCCAGCATCGCGGAGGTTTTGTTTTGCTCCTGTCGCTCCCACCGTTCACTTCCGTACCAAATTCCGTACTCCGCTTCATGAAGCTCGGCTATGCCGTGCTCATCGATGTATTCTTCTATATCCCCCACCAGCTTCTCGGACAGCTCGAACGCCTTCCGGCCCAGCACGACCAGAATAACCTCCATCTCATGAGACAGAAGGAATCTGTCGATTTCCGCCAAAGCAATCTGCAGCGCCTCATCTTTAGGGAATCCGTAGCTTCCTGTGGCAATCAGAGGGAATGCGATGCTCCTGCAGGAAAGCTCTGCCGCCAGATTCAACGATTTCTCATAACACGAATGAAGAATCTCCCGCTCATCGTGATTGCCATCGATCCAAGCCGGTCCGACAGTGTGGATTATATATTTTGCGTCCAGGTTAAAAGCAGGTGTATGGGCTGCTTGGCCCGGATGCATAATACCAATTTTCTTACGCTCCGCCAGCAACCGATCTCTGCCGGCGGCATGATAAATCGCACAATCCGTGCCTCTGCCAACAGCAACATCCGGATTCGCCGTGTTCACGATGGCATCTGCTTTTACTTTTGTAATATCGTTTCGGATAATCTGAAACGGCATCCGAAGTCACCTCCCAAATCTTCTGTTGTAGCCTGTGGATCTACAAGTTCAACTGCGATATACGAGACAATCCCATCCAAATCAGATTCTGCTCTTTTGGTCAGCCAATATCCAAATTTAGATGCCATATTTGCTCCTTATATTAGAAATCGCAGTATCTCCATCTACCGTGTTACCTGATTTTACATCTTCCAAACCGTCCAGAATTGTTTTTGCTTCATACAGCTTGCTCATAGTTCTTTCATAATAATCGATGTCCATAACAACCAATCTTCCGTTTATTTCCAACTTCGCAATGTGTGATCCCACTTTGATGTATATTCCGTACCGCTTACTATACTGTCTACAATCGGAAGCAACATCGTCTTAATCAAACTCACAACCTTTTCCAGCTCCACATTTACTAATGCTTTCTTCTTTTTAAGAAATGCTTTCCACCTGCTCTGATGGATTTCACTTACCAAGAAATCATCCGTGAATGCAAATATATCGTCGAATCCGGTACCACGATGCTCAAAAGTTTCTCTGATAGCTTCCTTTAGTTCTATTCCATCAAAATCATATCGGTCAGCAAGTATGAAGATATCATAAAAGTCCTTGTATCTGCTATTAGCATCTCCCAAAGAAACAATAGCCTCAAACTTCTCGGATATAACTGAAGAGATCGAATAGGCGAAAATCTCCGGTACTTCCATATCAAGCAATACCGGAAAATCCATCTTCACTCTATCAGGATAAATGATGTCACCAAATCCAATATCTATCGATACCGGAACCTTCGTTCTATCCAAATATGCAATGATCGAAACACTCACACCGTGATATTCCTTAAACTCTGTAATATCCTTGACATCTAAAGTGCCCAAATCAAACCGAAGTGCATCATCACATTCAATGGAGAATATGGCTTCAAACACCTTCTTCATATCTTCCACATTATTCGACATATCCTTTGCCAGAAAATCGATGTCTCTAGTGACTCTGGCAAACTCACCGTCAAATAGAGCATAGAGGAAAATGCCGCCTTTAAGTGTAAATCGTTCCTTATATTCTGACATCGACAGTCTGTACACGGTTCTCTCCAACCCATATGACAAAAGCAACTCCTGAAATGCTCTTCCGCTTGCTGTCGCTTGGTTCTTCAATCTATCCTTCACTGAAGTTGCACTAATCATACGAGCACCTCCAGATATTGTCTCATTGCTTTATCGCATTTCATCAGCTCTGCATATTTAAGAAGTCGGTTCAGGTTACGATCCTTTCTTTGCAGATAAGTTACAAGGATTTCCTTTGTTTCTTCAATTCCGACCTTTTCTCTGTAAAATACGATATCAACAACGGTTTTCTCCATATCATAAATCTGGAATTCATTCCCGCCTTCCTTAACCGTTATAACTCCCAATTCATGTCTGTCATCTGTATAATGATGAACGCTCATTTGCGGCCAGTCCGGCATGGTGGAAACCTTAGCCTTCCTTGGAATGGCAACATCCACCGCATCCGGGATGAATGTCGTCAGATGATAATATACTGCTGCACTGAGCAGGCATATCACACCCTTCGGTGCATAGGCTTCAGTATAATAAAAGTCCGATTCCTCTCCACGATAATCTGCATTCTCATAATAACTCTTATTCAGTTTTATGAGTTTTCCTTCACTGACCAGCTTACTGACCTTATACTGTGAAAAGCCTTTTTCCTTAAGCTCCTGCATGGAAAAGATCTTCTGATCTTCAGGAAGTATTGCTGTGCTTACCATCTTTTCCACCTCGATTTTGTTTGATTTATTTTCGGCGTTTTGCTATTTTGCCGAATTTCGATTAAATAATATAACTAAACAGGCCAATTGTCAATATTACTGGTTTCACGGTATTTTTCGAATTCGGTTTCCGCATGAAGCTTTGCAATTTCAGCCGTTCATCATCCATAACCCACCCTTTGATGATGTAGTCTTTCATAATCTGATCGACCCATTTGCGGAACTGCACCGCACGTTCAGAATTGACCTTGAAGCCAACGGCAATAATCATTTCCAGGGAATAGTGATTTGTGTTATACGTTTTTCCATCAAGAGCAGTTATTCGAAATTTTCGAATAACTGAATCCTCCTGTAATTCACTATCCTCGAATATCTTTTTAAAAAGTGTACTATCTTACAAACTGGAAGTTGTAATCCGCTTTACAGGTGATCATTTGGATCATTCTTTCTATATACTAACCAACTTATCAGCCAGCTATCTGTCAGCAGATATGCGATAAAACTCTTCTTTATTGCACTCTTTTCTCTTTCCGTTTTGTATCTCATTGCTTTTGAAACAAAATACACTGTTGCAACCAAAATGATTATCAAAACAACCAAAATGATTATCAAAATGGCAATTGATATAAAAGATTGTTTCACTTGGTGTTCACCTCCATCCCAGATAACTTCAGATTTTTCAACTACTTATTGAAAATGACTTACGGTCTTAAACAATTCATAATTACCGTAATCATCATTTCTTTTTCCTCCGGTTTAGATTCTGCAATCATAATGGTTAGGGCAACAAGCGTATGGTCATCTATCAACTTGTCATCATCAATGAAGAGCACTCCATTCTTATCAAGGAAATACAAGAACATCGTAGCTGCTATTCTTTTGTTGCCATCTAGGAAGCTGTGATTCTTAGTTACAAAATACAGAAGATGTGCAGCCTTCTCTTCTAATGTCGGATACAATTCCTGTCCAGAAAAGGACTGATATATGTTTCCAATACTACCTTTGAATGAATCGTCTTTCTCTTTGCCAAACAAATCTGATTCTGCTCCAAATCGCATCTGAGAAATAACTTCCTTGCATTCTTCATATGTGAGTTCATATGTTGCCACACTTCCTTTAGGACGCTCCATATTCTGGTGATCATATGAATCGAGCAACTCTAATGCGTTGCTGTATTTCTGAATTACATTAAGCACCTGCTGTGAATCCAGAGCATTCTGAGTCCTTTTCATAATACGTATCACTTCGCCAAGTTGCGCAATACGATTATCATTTACAGCATAACCCTGCAATATATATTGTTTTAGAACTGAATTTGCCCATCTTCTGAATTCAACGCCTCGTTTAGATTTAACGCGATATCCGACGGAAATGATAACGTCAAGTGTATAGAATGGTACCTTTTGCTTTACACCAACAACACGCATTTTTTGCGTGTTGTTATCCTTATCGACTTCTGCTTCAGAAAAAACATTATTTATATGCTTTCTTATGGTTTTTTCATCTCTATCAAACAACTCTGCCATTTGATTTGCACTCAGCCATACTGTTTCCCCCTCAACAGGCACCTCTAGTTTTATAGCATTATCATTTGTCTCGAATAGCACAATTTCATTTTCCATACAATTTCTCCATCTTCACAATTCTCCAATTCTTCAAATCGGTAGCGCGGCTTCCCACTCCGAAGCTCAATATTGTTCAGGGAACATCTTGACGCGCATTGTCCGCAGCCGACACACGCATCGCTCACACGAAAATGGTCCGCTTTAACAATCAACCGGTAAAAAAAGGATTGATGATGCCGCTCATGATGCGGTACCCAGGTTATTGCGGGGTGCCGGAAGTTTCCGTCCCGCTATCTTGTTCCTCCGATATGCAACTCCATATCCGTACAATTCCAAGTGCCTATCGGCATTTTGTACTCGCTCTCGGCATACGCCGTAAATCCTGCCGCTTCATAGCAGCGTCTTGCGCTCTCGTTATTTTCAAACACAGCCAGCTCAATCCTTGCGGCGTTGAGTTGTTCTTTTGCATACTCTATTGCAAGCCGAATCAGTTCTTTTCCGAGTCCATTTCCTCTTGTAGCCGGATTGATTATCACAAAACAAAACCGAACGGCACTTTCATCCTCTTCTCGCGGATAGCGTATGATGAGATGCCCTACGACATCGCCATCAGCATCTATTGCTGTTAGTGGATAAAAACGCCCATTTTCAATCCGAGGCATATAGTTTTCGATTATGTCATCCCCCGTAAGTGGAAACTTATTAAAACTGTCGGCAGACCATTTGTATAATTCTTCCTCTGTTTGAATCCAACCGGCTATAATCGGAGCATCTTCTTTTTTGAAATTTCTTAGTTCCATTTGTTTTAAGTCCTCTTTGAAAATCAGTGTTTCTAAGAATTGTTTGTCTCTTTTTTTATCCGATCACACAGGTTAAGGCCAGATTCATCACCAGATCCGCATCATTGTACTCGTCTTTGGTTAGCCAAGCTACAGCTAACGAAGTGATCTTTGATTGATAATTCTTCTTCTCGTCAAATTGATTTGGATCAGAAACTATACAATATCCGAAGCCTTTCGAAGTGCGTTCTTTAAGTTGGAAGCAGCAATTATCCAGATCCCACTCATAGGGGTCATACGCACAGAGTCCCATAATCTGTTTCTCATTTTCACAAGAATACAATAATGAACGCTCATCGCCGTCATTGTATTCAAGAAGATCTTTATCAAATCCACAGAATATCTCATCCCCGACCTTCAGCTGCGAAAGGTCAATATCAATGATATGCATCGTTACCGTAGGGGTTAAAGTACCTTCCTCCGGATCGTCATATGTTGTTATGCAGTACCTAAAAGGAACATTCTTTCCATTTATCCAAACTTTTATACTGCCAAACGGTGTCTCCAACTCATCAATTACCTTGTGCGGCTCATTGAAAAAAATATCCGATCTAATTGTCTCCAGGTCAAAAATCTCACCGCAATTATCGCAATACACATCAAACTTCCATGATTGGATCTTTCCATTCGCAATATCATGCGTGCATCGGCATATGACCGATCCTATATGACATTTCGGACATTCACAAATAAGAGTGGTCTCTCCGTCGCCCATATTTACATCGAAGCTTTTCCGGATTGACATCAGGAATTCGCGTTCATTTTCTACAGAATTTGTATACATAGTTTCTCGCCTTTCGAATTATGACGGCATATAGCCGATTTTATTGACTCCAATCACGCCTCTGCGCAGCACCGTAATATCAATCTTTCATATTCTGATGTTTCAACGCCTATCCCGCCTATCCGTGTCCGAGGAATGCGGTTTGGGCTATAAAAAGATTTGCATTATGTCAGATGTTTCCGGTTCTACCTTGGCAATCTCAGCAGTGATTTTGCCTGTATTCTGAAGAATCGCTCTATCGTCAGCCATCAAGAATAGATCCAGTCGTTTCGCCCAATCCTCCATTGTCATCGGAATATGACGTTCTGCACGGTCCTCTGCCAAGTCCAGATAAGCAGATACAGTTAATCCCATATGTGGCTTGTCTGCATCGGCTCGCTCGTAAATCAACTCCGCGGCTGTATGACCATGAACCGCATAATGCATCTTGTTTTGGACCTTTGCAAAGAACTGCTTTGTTGTTTTTGCTGTTCTGTCATAATCGAGAGCTGTAGCATAGATATCCGTTATCTTCTGATAAAATCTACGCTCCGAAAGACGGATTTCACGAATCTGTTCAAGCAGTCGGTCGAAATATTCTACTGTAAGCACAGATCCACCATTTTTCAGACGTTCATCATCCATGACCCAGCCTTTGATGGTGTAGTCCTTCACGATGCCATTGGCCC
>OLOJ01000357.1_pt1 | contig 47815 bp, 45 predicted proteins | sample 1672251 | NCBI WGS metagenome assembly OLOJ01 (sample SAMEA3136664, study PRJEB25190) | human gut metagenome | biome: human gut; feature: human-associated habitat; material: faeces | place: Austria | collected 2013 | reverse complement strand
CATTTAACAACTATCCGTAGGGCGGGGTGCCCTCACCCCGCCGTTCCCCAATACCCCCCTTATGTTAAACCCAACCGGAGACATTGTTTCATCTGTACGTTCATTCTCCATTCTCCATTTTCAATTCTCAATTACTCCACAAAACGCCAAAAAGGACCCCCAAGGGGTCCTTTTCTGTGTGCATAAGACTCTTACTTAATATTATCAAACAGTCCGGTAAAATCAAACGTTGCAAAGTAGTCCTTCGGGGTCTCTGCGCGGCGGATCATCTCTACCGAGCCGTCCTCGCAAAGCAGCAGCTCTGCGGAACGCAGCTTTGCGTTATAGTTATAGCCCATCGAGAAGCCGTGCGCGCCGGTATCGTGGATATAAACGTAATCGCCGATGTCAATCTGCGGCAGATTGCGGTCAACGGCAAACTTGTCGTTATTTTCGCACAGACCGCCGGTCACGTCGTAGGTATGATCGCACAGCGCGTTTTCCTTGCCGAGCACGGTGATATGGTGGTATGCGCCGTACATCGCCGGACGCATAAGGTTTGCCGCACAGGCATCCAGACCTGCATACTCCTTATAGGTATGCTTCTGGTGGATGCACTGGGCAACCAGAGCGCCGTAAGGGCCAAGGATAAAGCGGCCCATCTCGGTGTAGATGGCAACATCGTCCATGCCGGCCGGAACAAGAACCTCGTCGTATGCCTGATGCACGCCTTCACCGATGGCCATGATGTCGTTCGGCTCCTGCGACGGACGGTACGGAATGCCTACGCCGCCGGACAGGTTGATGAATGCGATATGCACGCCGGTCTCCTTCTGCACGTCAACCGCCAGCTGGAACAGGATGCGTGCCAGCGCCGGATAGTACTCATTGGCAACCGTGTTGGATGCGAGGAATGCGTGAATGCCGAAATGCTTAACACCCTTTTGCTTCATGTACTTGAACGCTTCGACCAGCTGCTCGCGGGTCATGCCGTACTTGGCCTCCTGCGGGGTATCCATGATGGAGTTGTTCAGCACGAAGTCGCCGCCCGGATTGAAGCGGCAGGACATGGTCTCCTTCCAGTCGCCTACTACCTTGTCGTAGAAATCGAGGTGGGTAATATCATCGAAATTGATGATGGCGTTCAGGTCGGACGCGAGCTTGTAGTCCTCTGCCGGAGTAACGTTGGAGGAGAACATGATGTCATGCTCCTTTACGCCGCAAACATCGCTGAGCTGCAGCTCGGGCAGGCTGGAGCAGTCACAGCCAAAGCCTTCCTCATGCAGAATCTGGATGAGACGCGGGTTCGGCGTCGCCTTAACAGCGAAGTATTCCTTGTAGCCCGGATTCCACGCAAATGCTTCCTTTACCTTGCGGGCGTTCTCACGGATCGCCTTCTCATCGTAAATGTGGAACGGAGTCGGATAGGTCTTGGTGATCTCCTGCACTTGCTGGAGCGTCAAAAAGGGTTTCTTTTCCATTGGTGTGTTCGCCTTTCCTTTACTGGGGTATTCAATCGGTATTCTTACCGAGAATTCGTTCAAATCGACGGCGCATATCGTTTTCCATGCGCTGGGTCTCGATTTCATCGATATCAACGATACGGCCGTCCTTGATGATGACCACCATGCCCTCGCACAGCATTGCCGGTGCATCGGCACGGTCGAAATTCACCATTTCGCCGTTTACTTCAACGACTACGGAATCGCCTTCAAAGCAATCTACAATTCCGGTCTGCTTTGTCATAGCAGTCTCCTCCTCGCCTCATTGATTCTGGGCGGTACCACATTGGGTATTCCCTTTTACTTACATTACTTACTCTGAAATTCTGCAGATTACTCTGCGCAGTGATGGTAGGAATCGAACTCATCGGTCACTGCCTTGGTCGGTGCCGGTGTCAGCAGGCTGACAACAACGATGGCAAGCAGACCGAACACAAAGCCCGGCACGATCTCATACAGATCGAAGATGCCGCCGGACAGCTGCGCCCATACCAGATCGACCACGCCGCCGACAATAATGCCGGCATACGCGCCCTGCTTGTTCGTGCGTCTCCAGAACAGCGAACACAGAACCAGCGGACCAAAGGCAGAGCCGAAGCCGCCCCATGCGTAGGATACCAGACCAAGGATGGTGCTGTTCTGGTTGGTTGCGATCAGAACAGCGATAATTGCTACCGCCATAACGCAGCCGCGGGAGACCCACATCAGCTCCTTCTCGCTTGCGTTCTTGCGGATCTTGTTGTGGTAAAAGTCCTCCGTGATAGCGGATGCGGTAACCAGCAGCTGGCTGTCCGCAGTGGACATGATGGCTGCCAGAATAGCCGACAGGAAGATACCGGCGATGAATACCGGGAAGATCTTCGCTACCATGCTGATATAGATGGTTTCCTGATTGCCATCATTGAGCAGCAGTCCGTCGCCGAGGAACATACGGCCGGAAACGCCAATCATGATAGCTGCGGTCAGCGAGATAAGCACCCATACCGTAGCAATGCGGCGGGATTTCTTGATCGCCTGCGGAGACGAAATGCCCATGAAGCGCACGAGGATATGCGGCTGACCAAAGTAGCCGAGACCCCATGCAAGCAGAGAGATAATGCCCATTGCAGTATACGGCACGCCGGTCGCACCGTCAACGAGCATATTCAGGAAATTCGGATTGAACGCTTCCACCTGCGAGAAGAACTCGGTCGGGCCGCCCATCGAGAAGATAGCGATGGTCGGAACCGCGAGCACGCAGAAGAACATCAGGATGCCCTGGAAGAAGTCGGTCCAGCAAACAGCGAAAAAGCCGCCTGCAAACGTGTACGAAATAACGACTACTGCACCGACCAGCAGCGACACCATGTACGGAATGCCGAATACGGACGAGAACAGCTTCGCGCAGGATACAAAGCCGGACGCAGTGTAAAACAGGAAAAACACCAGAATAAACACCGCTGCAATAACCGAAATCCAGCCGCTTTCATCGTGGAAACGGTTTTTGAAGAACTGCGGCAGCGTAATCGCATCACCTGCGGTTTTGGTGTACTGGCGCAGACGCTTTGCAACGAGCAACCAGTTAAGGTAAGTGCCGATGGCCAGGCCAATGGCAATCCAGCCTGCGGAAATACCGGACAGGTACGCCGCACCCGGCAGGCCCATCAGCAGCCAGCCGGACATGTCGGACGCCTGTGCGCTCATGGAGGTTACCCACGAGCCAAGCTGTCGGCCGCCCAGAAAATACTCATTTGTCGTGCGGTTTTTGCCGACGAAATACATGCCTATGCAGAGCATAAAGATCAGGTAACAGCAGAAGGCCGCTATTGTGATTATGCTGTCGAAAGTCATATGTTTTACCCTCCTAAAATTTCATTTTAATTATACACGGAAACGTGCAATTTTGCAAGATTTCACGAAGGAAATTGCATCTTTAGCGAAAAATATACACTTTGCACAATTTTCCACCGAGGAAAATGACAGCAGTTATCACAAACGCACCCAACACATCCTCATTCTGCAATATCGGACGGACTCTCCTGCACGAGAAGGCGTCCGGCGGTACGGTCGATGCCAATGGCGCCGAGCGGCGCGGTAATCAGGATGGCGAGCACCGCCACCGAAAGCACCAGCTGTCCGCACGGCAGACCCATCGACAGCGGCACCGAGCCGATGGCCGCCTGCACGGTTGCCTTCGGCAGATAGGCAATAACACAGAACAGGCGCTCCTTTCGGTTCAGCCCGGTACCGAGCATACAGATGCTCACGCCGACCGCGCGGAACACGAGCGCAAGTGCGATCATGAGCACAGCTGCGGCACCGGCCTGTACTGCGCAGCGGATATCCACAGCCGCGCCGACCAGCACGAAAAGAATCGCTTCGGCAGCGATCCACAGCTTGCCGAACTTGGCGGACAGACGTTTGGTGACTTTTTCCGGACTTTTGATCTTGAGCACACACGCCATGCTCATAACGGCCAGCAGTCCGGACACGGACACGATGCCTTTGAGCCAGGTCTCCACCGCCATCAGCAGGAACGACAGGCCGAGAATCAGAATAACCTTCGTGCTGTTGCGAACGTAACATCCGTGCCGGTACGCGGTCTCAAGGAACAAGTGCAGCAGCAGACCGACAGCCGCACCGAGCGCCACGCCGAGCACAATGGAAACCGGGATGTTCACGAAATCCATCATGTTGGCACTGCCGCCCTGTGCCATGCCGACAAAGGTCGAGAACAGCACGATCACATAAATATCGTCACAGGACGCGCCCGCCAGTATCATCTGCGGAATGCCCTGCCCTGTTCCCCGCTTTTCTTCCATCAGCTGTACCATTCTCGGCACAACCACCGCCGGAGATACCGCACCGAGCACGGCACCCATGACGGCCGCTTCTATCCGGTTAATGCCCAGAATGTGCGGCGCAAGCAGGAAAAACGCCAGAATCTCACAGCTTGCGGGCACGCAGGCCATCATGACAGCTGGTCGGCCGACTTTTTTCAGGGCAGACAGGTCGAGCGACAGACCGGCCTTGATCAAGATGATGATAAGCGCCATCTGCCGCAGCTCGGACGAGATGGACAAAATGGAATCGTCCAGCCAGTTCAGCACATACGGCCCTATCAGAATGCCCGTGAGCAGCATACCGATGATGCGCGGCAGACCGATCCGGCTGCATAGTGCGGCCGCAGCCAGACCGAGCAGAAATACGAGCGCGAGTGAAGTTAACATAGTTTTTCCTCCCGGAAACGCAGAAAAGCCGATGGCATCTGCGCAGAATTAGTACGCAGAAGTCATCAGCTTTGAATAATCGAAGCGGTTTAGGACGTTTGTCCAAGGGAGAACCTCATTCCCCTTGTTGCAGTTCCCATTATACTGTATAGGAGCCGTCTTGTAAAGCGAAATTTACAGCGCCATCGCTCTCGCCAGCTTGCTGGTCGGCTCAACCACGAGGTCAAGCTGCTGCGCCAGCTCTGCGGCAAGCGCGTGGAAGGTATCCTCGCTGCCTGCGACATATTCAAGTTCGATCTCGCACAGCGGCGCCGATTTACCGTTATGACGCAGTTCGCCTTCGTCAAGCGCCATTTCGCACACGGTATCGCCCTCCTGCAGCAGAACCGCACACCGGCGGAACGAAACCGTGCAGATTTCCTGCAGGTCGGCTGCCAGCGCCCGCTCGCACAGGTCGTTCGGTGCACCAAGCTCGGGCAAACGGCGCAGACCGTCAAGCAAAGAGACCGCCTCGCACTGGTACTCCTCGTGGGCACGCATGCCGTCCGGCGTATCCGTGTTGCGCAGCTTCATGCAGCACACGCTGCGGTCGTTCTCGCGGCGCAGACGCAGTGCCGCCTGATGTTCCTTCAGCAGTCCGTCCGCCGTGTCAAAATAGCTGGATTCCATGTTGATGGTTCGGCTCTGGCTGCCAATCCGCGAGGAAGCCCACAGCAGAGCCTGACCGAGCAGCTTCTCGTCGGCACGCCACTTGTATTCCTTCTCCATCGTTTTATCCATTATCGCACCTGTCCGTTTCCGTAAATGATATACTTGGTGGTGGTGAGCGCGGTCAGACCCATCGGACCGCGCGCGTGCAGCTTCTGGGTCGAAATGCCGATCTCCGCGCCGAAACCGAATTCAAAACCGTCCGTGAAGCGTGTTGAAGCATTGACATAGACCGCCGCCGCATCCACTTCCTCAAGGAATCGCTGCGACGCATCATAATCGCGGGTGACGATACACTCCGAGTGACCGGTGTTAAAGCGGTTGATATGCTCGATGGCCTCGTCCAGCGAATCGACCACCTTGCACGAAATTTCGTAGCCGAGGTATTCCCTGCCGTAATCCTCATCGGTCGCGGGCGCAATGCTGTCACCGAGGATGTCCATCGTGCGCGGACAGCCGTGAATTGCCACATGATCGGGTGCAAGGCCCTCTGCTGCCATCGGCAGAAATTTCTCCGCAACGTCCTTGTGGACGAGCAGGCTTTCCGCCGCATTGCATACGCTCGGGCGCTGGCACTTGGCGTTGACGAGAATATTCTTCGCCATCTCAAGGTCGGCAGTCGCATCAACGTAAACATGGCAGTTGCCCGTGCCGGTCTCGATGACGGGCACGGTCGCGTTCATGACAACCGAGCGGATCAGTCCTGCGCCGCCGCGCGGAATCAGCACATCGAGATAGCCGTTCAGCTTCATCATCTGGGTTGCGGTGTCGCGGCTGGTGTCCTCCACCAGATTGATGGCGTTCTCCGGCAGACCCTCGGCTGCCAGCGCTGCGCGCATCAGCCTGGTCAGGCACATGGAGGACTGGAATGCTTCCTTGCCGCCGCGCAGAATGCACGCCGAGCCGGCCTTGAAGCACAGCACAGCCGCATCCACGGTAACGTTCGGACGAGCCTCGTAAATAATGCCAATCACGCCCATCGGCACGCGCTTCTGACCGATGTTCAGGCCGTTCGGACGCTTGTGCATCCAAAGCACCTCACCGACCGGGTCGGGCAGCGCCGCCACCTGACGGCAGCCTTCTGCAATGCCCGCAATGCGCTTTTCGTCCAGCATCAGACGGTCGATCAGGCCGTCGTTCAGACCTGCCGCTCTGCCGTTTTCAATATCAATCCTGTTTGCCGCGATGATCTCGTCCGCATGTGCCATCAGCGTGTCCGCAATGGCGAGAATGCCGCGGTTTTTGTCGTTCGTGCCGAGCTTCGCCACCGCGTACTTGGAGCGGCGGGCGTCCTCGGCAATCTGCATGAGCGTTCTCATTATATATTCACCTCATAATCTGCACAATTTATCTCGTAGGGCGTGACGACCTCGGCACGCCGCTGTAAACCATCTGCAATTCGTTAGAAACGGCGCGCCGAGTCGTCGCGCCCTACGGTATACGTTAGCGTTCGCGTTGGAACAGGGTTCCAACCTCTTTACCGTCCACAATATCATACAAAAGTCCCTGCTTATCGCCGTTGGCGACCATCATGGGAATGCCTGCGTCCATGCAAAGCTCTGCTGCGGTGATTTTGGTCGCCATGCCGCCCGTGCCGTGCGCGGAACCGGCGCCGCCCGCCATACGGCGGATTTTTGCGTCGATCCTGCCGACGTGGTTAATCAGCTTGGCCTGCGGGTTGGTGCGCGGGTTGGAGTCGTACAGGCCGTCGATATCCGAGAAGATAACCAGCAGATCGGCATCGCACATACGTGCCACGACTGCGGACAGCGTATCGTTATCACCGAAGTTCTCGATGTGCTTCAGCTCGGCGGTTGCAACCGTGTCGTTTTCGTTGATGATGGGCACAACGCCGATCTTGGTCAGCGCGGTAAACGTGTTATGGATGTTGGCGCGCTGGTCGTCATCGACGATATTCTCGCGCGTCAGCAGGATCTGCGCCACGTTGATGCCGTATTCCAGAAACATTTTGTCGTAAATGTGCATCAGCTCGCACTGCCCGACAGCCGCCGCCGCCTGCTTGACCGACAGCTCCTTCGGTCTCTCCGCCAGGCCGAGCTTTGCCGTGCCGACCGCCACCGCACCCGAGGATACGAGCACCATCTCGAAGCCGCGGTTCTGCAGGTCGCTGATCGTGCGTACCAGACGCTCGATACGGCGGATATTCGGCTTGCCGTTGTCATAAGTCAGCGTCGAGGAGCCGACCTTGACGACAATGCGCCGGACCTCGTTCATGTTCAGCATAAAAATGACCTCCAAAAGATAACGTGGAAGCCTTTTCCCGGACTTCCGCCAATATACACATTTTATCACACTAAAACGCGCGAGACAAGCCGAACACAAATCTTTTACACTTTATACACATTGTGAAAATTCTATACGGAGATTTTTATCGTTTGCACAGAATTTTTATTTCAAAACCTGTCATATTGTGCTATACTATATCTTATCTTCTTATGCCTATTCGAGCAGAGCCGCCTGTTTTCGGCTGCTCTGCCTGCACTATATTTAATGAAAGGAAGGGACCCGTTATGGCAAACCGCATGGTTCTTCATATTGCCGGTCAAAAATACAACCTGGTCTCCGACGAGAGCGCGGACTATATGCATGAGGTAGCCGAGTTGGCACGCCAGACCGTAGCGCACTGCGGCGGCTCGCCGTCGTTTGCGTCCACACGCGCGCTGGCACTGGCAACGGTCACGCTGGCGGATGATTACATCAAGGCCAAGTCTGCCGCCGAAGCCGCTGAGGCAAAATGCCGTGCCCTCGAAGCCGAGCTTGCCGCACTGCGCGACCGGCAGGCGCAGAATAACGGCAAGCACCCGAATCACAACCGCAAATGAGGAATAAAGTAGAACTTCTTGCTCCCGCCGGTTCGCCGGAGGGCATTCGCGCCGCTGTGCAGTCCGGTGCAGGCGCGGTCTATATGGGCTTCGGCATGTTCAACGCACGCCGCAACGCACAGGGCTTTTCTCATGACGAAATGGCGGACGCCATCGCCTACTGCCGCGCACGCGACGTAAAAACCAATATCACACTCAACATTCTTGCGGGCGACCGCGAGCTTGAGGACGCACTCGAGGACGCAAAATTCCTGTACGAAGCAGGCGCGGACGCGCTTATCGTGCAGGATCTGGGGCTGGCGCGGCTCATCCACGCACACGCGCCGGATTTCGCGCTGCACGCCTCCACGCAGATGACCATTCACACGCTCGACGCAGCAAAGCAGGCGCGCGACATCGGCTTTTCGCGCGTAGTGCTCAGCCGGGAATGCTCCCGCGAGGAGATCAAACTCATCACCGAGCAGGCCGGTGTCGAGACCGAGGTGTTCGTGCACGGTGCGCTGTGCATGTGCTACTCGGGTCAGTGCTACCTGTCCGCCGTGATCGGTCAGCGCTCGGGCAACCGCGGTCTGTGTGCACAGCCGTGCCGCCTGCCGTACAGCGGCGGCTATCCGCTGTCGCTCAAGGATCTCATGCTCGCCGGACACGTTGCCGAGCTTTCCGACTGGGGTGTGTCCTCGCTCAAGATCGAGGGCCGCATGAAGCGTCCGGAGTACGCCGCTATTGTAACCAAGGTCTACTCTGACCTGCTCCGCGAGCACCGCAGACCGACCGCCGAGGAGCGCGACATTCTGCGCCGCGTATTCTCGCGCGACGGCTTCACCGACGGCTACTACACCGGCAAGCTGGGCGACAGCATGTTCGGCACCAAGACCGATGTGCCGATGAACGAGGTAAAGAAACTCTATGACGAGGCCGCGCACCGCTTTGCCGAAGGCAAGGAGGCGCCGCTCGTGCCGGTTTCGCTCTGCTTTACCGCCCGCAAGGACACCGGCGCGGTGCTCAGTGCGGACGGCGTTTCGGTCGTCATGCCGGTGGAGCAGGCGCAGAACCGCCCGACCACACCGGAGATGATCGAAAAATCGCTCAGAAAGACCGGCGGCACGCCGTTTTATATTGAGAATATGCGTATCGAGGTGCAGGACGGCCTGATGATTCCGGCGTCCGTGATGAACGGCATGCGCCGCGATGCACTCGACCTTCTGCTGGCAAAACGCGGCGTTGCGCCCTCCCGCGACTGGCTGCACGGCAGCGTGCTGCCGCGCGACGATGAAACCGCTGCCCGTGAGGGTTTCCGCGGCTATACCGCCACGGTGCGCACCAAGGCGCAGGCGGATGCGCTGCGCGAGCTTGGTCTGGAGACCGTTTACGTCCCGCTTGAAGTTGCGGCACAGACCGGACTGCCCGCCATCCTGCCGCGCGTGTTCTCGGACAACGAGCAGCCGCAGATCGAGATGCTGCTCGGTGAAGCCATGAGCCGCGGAACCGACACGGTTCTCGCCGGAAACATCGGCCACATCCCGCTTGCCAAGCGACTTGGCTTTACCGTGCACGGCGATTTCGGTCTGAACGCCTACAACAGCAAAACGCTGAGCGCGCTGGCTGAAATGGGCGTTTCCCGCCAGACGCTTTCGTTCGAGGCTCGTCTGGCGCAGATTCGAGATATGCGCGGTCCGCTCGAGACCGACCTGATCGTCTACGGCCGTCTGCCGCTGATGATCTTTGAAAACTGCGCGATCCGCCGCCAGCACGGCGGCAAGTGCTCGTGCCAGAACGGCGTGACGTACATCACCGACCGGCGCCGGGAGCGTTTCCCGCTGCTGAACGAATTCGGCTGCCGCAACACGCTGCTGAACAGCCGTCCGCTCTGTCTGCGTGAGGATTTTGCCCGCCTGGGCGTACAGACCGCGCGTCTGCAGTTCACCATCGAATCGCCCGAGGAATGTGTGCGGATTGCCCGCGCGTTCCTGTCCGGCGCACCGCTGGACGGCGAATTTACCAACGGATTATATAAAAGAGGAGTCGAATAATGGAGATCGTTTTAGCGTCCGCTTCGCCGCGGCGCAGGGAGCTTCTGAGCCTTATCACCGAACACTTTACGGTCTGCCCTGCCGATGCGGACGAAACCCTGCGGGATGCACCGCTCGGTGAGGAAGTCACCCGTCTTTCCCGCCTCAAGGCCAAGGCTGTGCAGGCGCAGTACCCGAACGCCGTGTGCATCGGCTCGGATACCATGGTCACGATCGACGGACTGCGCCTCGGCAAGCCGAAGGACGCGGACGAGGCCGCTTCCATGCTTCGCCGTCTGCGCGGACGCACCCACGAGGTGCTGACCGGACTTGCCGTGCTCACGCCGGACGGCGGGGCGCACACGCTGCACACCTGCACACGCGTCACCTTCCGCGATTTTGCGGAGGACGAGCTTGCCGCCTACCTCGCCACCGGAGAGCCGCTCGACAAGGCCGGCGCCTACGGCATCCAGGGCCACGGCGCACTGCTCATCAAGGGCATCGAGGGCGACTATTACAGCGTCATGGGTCTGCCTGTGGCTCCGCTTTATACCATTCTGCGCGATATTCATGCGGTGTAAGCCGCATTTACCTGCTGAAATTCCACATTTCAGTGCAACATTATGAAAGGAAGATTCGTTTTGCGACGACGTCATAAAGTCGGCTCTCCGCTCCTGATCGGTGCGGCAGTCGTCATTCTGCTGTGCATTCTCTCCGCGGTGTACAGCGGCATCAGCGGCAATTCCTCGCCGATCACGAGAGCCGCCGGTGCGGTTGTCCGGCCGTTTCAGCGGTTCGGCACCGGTGTCGGACACTTTTTCAGCAAGGGACTGGATTATTTCACCGAGTTTGATGCACTCAAGGCCGAGAATGAGCAGCTTAAGCAGCAGATCAGCGACAATGCACAGCTTGTGCGCGACGCACAGATCGCGCTCGAGGAAAACAACCAGCTGCGCTCTCAGCTTGGGCAGCCGGAGAACACCCGCACCACCACCACGGTCAGCGCCGAGGTCATCGCCCGCAGTCCGGGCGACTGGGCGGATACGCTGACGCTGGACAAGGGCAGCTCGAGCGGCGTCAACAAGGACGATCTTGTAACGACCGTGGACGGCATGCTCGGCTTTGTCAGCGAGGTGACCGACAACACCTGCGAGGTGACTTCCATCACCGACCCGAAAATGCAGTGCGGCGCGCTTGTCACCCGCACGCGCGAGACCGCCATTGCGGAGGGCGACTATAACCTGATGACACGCGGTGCGCTTCGCCTGTCCTATCTGCGCGAGGACTCCAAGGTGGTCGTCGGCGATACGGTCGAGACCTCGGGACGCGGCGGTGTATTCCCCAAGGGCATCCTCATCGGCACGGTGGAAAGCGTGCAGCCGGAGGAAAGCGGTCTGTCGTACTACGCGGTCATCAAGCCGTTTGTCAGCGTGGACAGCGTTTCCTCGGTTTCCATCATCACCGAATACACGGACACAGCGGAGTAAGCCATGCAGAGAGAACATATTTCCATCCCGAAGCTGATCGCGTACGTGCTGTTTTCGGTGATTATCTTCGCGCTGCAGACCGGTACGTTCGGCGGCATGCGCATTTTCGGCTCTGCGGTCGATCTGCTGCCCGCACTCGTCACGGCAGCCGCGCTGCTCAGCGGCCCGGCGGAGGCGGCTGTTGTCGGCTTGACGGTCGGCATCTGCTATGACCTCAGCTTCACCGGCGTGGACGGTCTCTATCCCCTGTTTTTCCTGCTGTTCGGCTATGCCGCCGGAAAGCTCTGCCAGAGACTGCTCACCCGCAATTACATTTCCATGCTCATCCTTACGGCGTTTGAGTGTGTGCTGCTCGGTCTGCTGCGGTATCTCTTCTCGCTGATGCATGCAGGCGCGTCCTTCCTGATCGTCCTGCGGCAGCTTGCCGTCGGTACGGTGCTGACCTGCCTGTTCTGCTTTATCGTTTACCTGCCGCTGCGCAGGCTCAGCGGCAAATCCCGCAAGCGCAGCCGCTGACCCTTTGCGGAAAGGAGCACTTCCCCATGTTAAATAAACCTCAACTGCTTCGCCGTCTGCTCGCGCTGTGCGGACTGCTGCTGCTGTGCAGCGGTGTGGCGCTCTCGCAGTTATTCCAGCTGCAGCTTCTGAACGGCGAAAAGTATGTCCGCCGCTCGGCGGAGTTTCTCACCACCACGTCTACGGTTTCCGCAGCCCGCGGTGAGATCCTCGACCGCTACGGCAGACCGCTCGTCACCAACAACACCGGCTTTTCGCTCGTGCTCATCTACTCGTCCTTCTGGGACGGCAACGACAAGCGATTTGATACCCTGCTCGATCTGACGCACCGTATCCAGACCGCAGCCGTGGACGCGACCGCCAAGCAGAATGCCGCAAAGACGGCTGCTGCCACCGATACCTCGAGTGACACCTCTGCGGATGCCGCAGACAGCACGGATACGTCCTCGGACACCTCGACTGACACCGCGCAGGCGGTTTCTGCGGACACAGCGGCGATTCCGTCCATCAACGACCGGCTGCCGATCACGCAGGCCGCGCCGTTCACCTACAACAGCGCATCGCTGACCGAATTGTCGGGTTATATGAAGGACAGCGCCAAGTCGCTCGGTCTGGATGCGGTTACGACGGCCGTAGATGCTGCCAAGCAGGCCAATGAAACCGACCCCAAGACCGACGAGAACGGCAACACCATTGATCAGGCGGCACAGGTGGATGCGACCAAGCTGGTCTCCCCGACCGAGTTTATCAACGCCATGCGCGCCTATATGGAGAAAAACCTCGGCATGCCGACCGATCTCTCGCTTGCGGATGCCCGCACGATGGTCGGCATCTATTACAGCATGCGCACGGTCGGCTTCAGCAATCAGGCGACCTACACGCTCGCGGACAATGTGCCAATGGACCTGATCGCCTATATCAAGGAGCACAGCGCGGATTTTCAGGGCATTGAAATCCAGAGCGAAGCCGTCCGCCAATACGACACCTCCACCGCCGCACACCTGCTCGGCACGATCGGCTCCCTGACCTCCGACGAGTGGAGGTCCGACAAAAACGGCGGCCCTTACAAGGACAAGGCAGGCTACCAGATGAGCGATCTCATCGGCAAATCCGGTCTGGAGAGCGCGCTCGAGTCCTACCTGCACAGCACGGCAGGCTCCCGCACGGTGGAGACCGATCTTGGCGGTTCGGCTATTGCCGAGCAGACCACCGCTACAGCTCCCAAGCCCGGCGATAATGTTATCACCACGATTGACCTTGACCTGCAGGAAGTCGCTGAGAAATCGCTGGCAGGCAATCTCTCCGCTTACGGCAAGGGCGGCGCGGCTGTTGCGCTCGACCCGAACACGGGCGAAGTGCTCGCGATGGCGTCCTACCCGACCTACTACCTGGCAAACTACAACAAAAACTACGCCTCTATCCAGGCGGACAGCCGTCATCCGGAGGTAAACCGTGCAACCTCGGGTGTGTACCCGCCGGGCTCCACCTTTAAGATGGTGACCGCCATCGCGGGTCTGGAGGAAGGCATCATCTCCGGTGACACCTACGTTACCTGCACCGGCACCTACGAGTACGGCGGACAGACCTTCCGCTGCAACAACCACGACACGCCCATGACGCTCAACGTCACGGATGCGCTCAAATACTCGTGCAATTCGTTCTTCTACACGGTCGGTCAGAAGCTGACCGGTGAGCACCTCGAGCAGTGGACTAAGAAGTTCGGTCTCGGCACGGCGACCGGCATCGAGGTCGGCGAAGCCACCGGTCAGGCAGCAGGCCCGGCCTATCGTGCGCAGCAGCGCAAGGCCGACCCGGCGATCCGCGAGTGGCAGGGCGGCGATGATCTGAACGCAGCGATCGGTCAGTCGGATAACGGCTTTACGCCGCTGCAGCTGGCAAACTATGTTTCCGCTATCGTAAACGGCGGCACGCTGTACAAGCCGACGCTCGTCAAAAGCATCAAAAGCTACGATTACAGCAGCTTTATGAAAACCGATGAATCCGAGGTGCTCGGCAAGATCGACATTTCGGATGCCACGCGCGAGCTTGTCATGCAGGGCATGAGCGAGGTTACCGACGAGGGCGGTACCGCAGGCAGCGTTTTCGCGGACTACCCCATCAAGGTTGGCGGCAAGACCGGTACGGCTGAGATGTTTGAGAACGGCGAGTCGTTCGACAACGGTCTGTTCATCGCGTTTGCGCCCTTTGACAACCCGCAGATCGTTATCTGCGTAGTCGGTGAAGGCGCAGGCCACGGCGCTTACGTTGCGCCGATCGTGCGTGATATGCTCGATGAGTATTTCTCTGTCGGCAAGTCGGACCGCGCAGCCTCCCGTCAGGCGGAGAACACCCTGATTCGATAAAACAATTGTAAGCGAAACTGCAGTTTCGCGGCAGCATAAGCCCGGCAAATGTGATTTTGCCGGGTTTTTTCTTTCCAAACCCGGTGCCATTTGAAGTTTTCGTCAAAAAATTCGCGTGGAACGCTTGTAAACCGCCCGCTGTTAGTTTATAATACACTTGTAGGCGAATCTGCAGATTTATGCAGTATTGCCTTAAGGCAATACTGCATAATTGAACAAGAGCGATTTGCGAGCAAATTTTGCGTTCTGACAAGGCGCGGTTTTGCGGTAATACTTGATGTATTACCGTGAAATCTCGGCAGCGCGGACGGAACTCGCGCAAGGAACCGAAGCCAAAGTCAGGGCACAAAATTTCCGCAAAGCGCCGCAGCTTTAATTGTGCAGTATTGCCTTAAATAAGGTTTTCTTTCGGAGGCGGTATGTTGAAGGTGATTCTTGTTGCGTCCGGTAAGGGCGGCACAGGAAAGACCTCCCTTACAGCGGGCGTAGGCGCGGCTCTCGCGCAGCTTGGCAGCAAAGTGCTGCTGATTGATGGCGACTGCGGTCTGCGCAATCTGGATATCGTGCTCGGCATGTCCGACCGGGTGGTCTACTCGTTTGCCGATGTGGCAGGCGGCGCGGTTCCCCTTGCGGATGCCATGGCGTGTCATCCGGATATGAAAACGCTGTACTTACTCACTGCACCGGTGGCGCTTCCCGCTCTCAGCGAGCGCGGCATGGAGCAGCTGGCTGTGCAGGCCGAGGAGGCCGGGTTCGACTACCTGCTGATCGACGGTCCTGCCGGACTGCCGGCTGAGCTTTCCTTTCTGGCGCATATTGCCACGCAGGCGATCATCGTCACCTCGACCGACCGCGTGTGTGTCCGCGGCGCGGAACGCTGCGCCCGCAAGCTGGAGGAGGAATACTGCATCCAGCGCATCCGCATGGTGCTCAACCGCGTGCGCCCGCAGCTCATCAGCCACGGCAAATCCGGCAACATCGACGACGCGATGGACGAAGCGGGACTTCCCCTGCTCGGTCTCGTGCCCGAGGATGTGGACCTCATTTCGTGCAGCAACAGCGGCAGGAGCATTCATGCCGTCAAGCACACGGGCGCGGCTCGCGCCTTTGTGAATATCGCCCGGCGGCTCAACGGCGAGCGTATTCCACTTAAATTGTAAGAAATCTCGAAATAAATATACAGGAAAGGGGTTATTCCTGATGAACATTGCACTGATCGCACATGACCGCAAGAAAGAACTGATGGTACAGTTTTGCATGGCATACTGCGGTATTCTTGCAAAGCATAACATCTGTGCCACCGGCACCACCGGCAAATTTGTTGAAGAAGCTACCGGTCTGAAAATCGACAAGTGCCTTGCGGGTATGCAGGGCGGCGAGGAGCAGATCTCTGCGCGCGTAGCCTACAACGAGATCGACCTCGTGCTGTTTTTCCGTGATCCGATGTCCAACGCACAGTACGAACCGGATGTCCATGCGATTTCCCGCCTGTGTGACATGCACAATATCCCGATTGCAACCAACTCGGCAACCGCTGAAATGCTCATCCTCGGTCTGGACCGCGGTGATCTGGATTGGCGTAATATTGTCAACCCGAAAAACAAAAAATAAACAATAGCATTCGTTGCACCGGATCGGGTACGCCAATTCGGTGCATACGTCTGTCTTGAGGAGAATCAAAATAGTTATGGAAAAAGTAAAACCCAGAACCTTATCCGGCTTTATGGAGCTGCTTCCGGCACCGCAGGTGCAGATGGAGCGCATCATGCAGGTGCTGCGCGAAACCTATGCGCTGTACGGCTTCTATCCGCTGGATACCCCGCTGATCGAGTCCTCCGAGGTGCTGCTTGCCAAGGGCGGCGGAGAGACCGAAAAGCAGATCTACCGCTTCACCAAGGGCGACAGCGACCTGTCCCTGCGATTCGATCTGACCGTACCGCTGGCAAAGTATGTTGCCCAGCACTACGGCGAGCTGACCTTCCCGTTCCGCCGTTTCCAGATCGGCAAGGTTTACCGCGGTGAGCGCGCACAGCGCGGCCGTTTCCGCGAGTTCTATCAGGCGGACATCGACGTCATCGGTGACGGCAAGCTGGACATCATCAACGAGGCCGAGGTGCCGAGCATCATCTACAAGACGTTCACCTCGCTCGGTCTCGAACGCTTCAAGATCCGCATCAACAACCGCAAGGTGCTCAACGGCTTCTTCGCTATCCTCGGTTTGACCGAGAAGGCCGGCGACGTGATGCGCACCATCGACAAGCTGGAGAAGATCGGCGCGGAGAAGGTAAAGACCATTCTGGTCGAAGATTTCGGCGTGGAAGCTGCTACGGCTGACGAGCTGCTGAAGTTCATCGAGACGCCGGGCGGCACCGAGGGTATCCTCGCGGCGCTGGAGGGCTACAAGGGCAAGAACGAGGTATTCGACCTCGGCGCAGAGGAGCTGAAAACGGTTGCAACCTATATGCAGGCGTTCGGCGTTCCGGCTGACCACTTCGAGATCGACCTGACGATTGCCCGCGGTCTGGACTACTACACCGGCACCGTTTATGAGACCGCTATGCTCGACCATCCGGAAATCGGTTCCATCTGCTCGGGCGGCCGCTACGACAACCTTGCCGAGTACTACACCGACAAGCAGCTGCCGGGCGTTGGCATCTCCATCGGTCTGACCCGTCTGTTCTACGTTCTCGGTGAACAGGGCTACCTGAACGACCAGATGAACAAGGCACCGGCGGACGTTCTCATCCTGCCGATGACCGACGACATGGGCGCGGCTATCGAAACCGCTACCGCACTGCGTTCTGCGGGCATCCGCACCCAGCTCTACGGCGAGCAGAAGAAGTTCAAGCACAAAATCGGCTACGCCGACAAGCTGGGCATTCCGTTCGTTATCTTCCTCGGCGAGGATGAAATTAACGCGGGCGTGGTCGCTGTCAAGGATATGGAGAGCGGCGAGCAGGTCAAGGTTTCGCTTGACGAGGCAGCAAAGCTCATCCATGACGGTCTGGCGAAGAAAAACGCAGGCAAAGTAATCTGCGACAAATAAATCGCTAAATTGCAGGGCGGGTGACCCCTGCCTTTGGTAGAGATAGATTTTCAACTGAATATGGAGGGATTGTTTATGAAACAGCTTGTTTACGGCGGTATTCTCATGATAACCGGCATGCTCGGTGTCATTGCGGCTATTCTGGCGCTTTCCGCATCGATTGCCGACGGCGCTTCCATTATGTTCCTTATCGCCTTCGCCGGCATTATTTTATTTGCGATTATGGTCTTTCTCGGCTATTATGAGCATGTTCGTCCGGCAATGAAGGATAAGGACAATCAGTAACTTGCCATCTATATTTCAGCTAATCCGCGCAGCAGCGCGTATTAAATAGAATTTGCTCTGCAAATTCATAAAAACCGGGAGCATGTATCACGGTTTTTATACCCTAAGAGGGAGAAAGTTTCTGCACAGGAACTTTCAGACGACTTTGGAACGGCCCACGGTCCGTTCCTGCTTGTCGGCGAAACTGTAGTTTCGCGACAGCCGAAATCTTAGTAATAAGGATTGATAAACATGAATAACACATCTATTGCAGGCATGAAGCGCACGCATATGTGCGGCGATCTTCGCCTGGAGCACGCCGGTCAGACCGTTACCGTAAACGGCTGGGTTGACCGCGTGCGTGACAACGGCGGCGTACTGTTCCTGCTGCTGCGCGACCGCGCGGGCATCGTACAGTGCACCTTTGACAAGTCGGTCAACGCTGACCTGTTCGACATCGCCTTCACCTGCCGCACCGAGTTCGTTGTAGCGGTAAAGGGCAAGCTGGTGGCCCGCGACGCGGCCGCCATCAACAAGAAGATGCCGACCGGCGAGGTCGAAATTATTGCCGAGGACATCCGCATTCTGTCCAAGGCGGAGACCACCCCGTTTGAGATCGACGACACCAAGGAGGTCGGTGACCAGATCCGTCTGAAGTACCGCTACCTTGACCTGCGCCGTCCGTCCATGCAGAAGAACCTGATGCTGCGCCACCGCGTAACGCAGGTTGCCCGCAACTACTTCGACGAGCACGGCTTCCTCGAGATCGAAACCCCGATGCTGACCAAGTCCACCCCGGAGGGCGCGCGCGACTACCTCGTGCCGTCCCGTGTACATCCGGGCAAGTTCTACGCTCTGCCGCAGTCCCCGCAGCAGTACAAGCAGCTGCTCATGCTGTCCGGCATGGACCGTTACATTCAGATCACCCGCTGCTTCCGCGACGAGGACCTGCGTGCCGACCGTCAGCCGGAGTTCACCCAGATCGACCTTGAGATGTCGTTCGTTGAGCAGGATGACGTTATCGCCGTCAACGAGGGTTTCCTCCAGCGCGTATTCAAGGAAGTGCTCGATGTTGACATTCAGCTGCCGCTGCCGCGCATGACCTGGCAGGACGCCATGGACAAGTACGGTTCGGACAAGCCGGACGTTCGCTTCGGCTTTGAGATCAAGGATATTTCCGACATCGCCAAGGACTGCTCGTTCAAGGTGTTCAAGGACACCGTGGAGAACGGCGGTACGGTTCGTCTCATCAACGTAAACGGCTACGCGGACAAGTTCCCGCGCAAGGAGATCGACAAGCTGGGCGAGTTCGTCAAGACCTACCGCGCAAAGGGCCTTGCATGGATGAAGCTCGCCGCAGACGGCAGCATGACTTCTTCGTTTGCCAAGTTCCTGTCCGAGGACGAGATTGCAGCCATCAAGGAGCGTGCAGGCGCAAAGGAGAACGACCTGCTGTTCGTTGTTGCCGACGCAAACTGGCAGACCGCCGCTGTTGCTCTGGGCGCGCTGCGCTGCGAGCTGGCTAAGCGTCTGGGCCTTGCCAAGAAGGACGACTTCAAGCTGCTGTGGGTCACCGAGTTCCCGCAGTTCGAGTACAGCGAGGAGGAGAACCGCCTCGTTGCCATGCACCATCCGTTCACCGCACCGATGGACGAGGATATCCCGCTGCTGGACACCGATCCGGCCAAGGTTCGTGCCAAGGCGTACGACATTATCCTCAACGGCTGTGAGCTGGGCGGCGGCTCCATTCGTATCCACGATCCCGAGCTGCAGACCAAGATGTTCGAGGCCCTCGGCTTCACCGAGGAGAAGGCCAAGGAGCAGTTCGGTCACCTGATTACTGCGTTCTCCTACGGCGCACCTCCGCACGGTGGTCTGGCTTACGGTCTGGATCGTCTGTGCATGCTGCTCGCCGGTCTGGATTCCATCCGCGACGTGATCGCCTTCCCGAAGGTTCAGAACGCGTCCGACCTGATGATGAACTGCCCGGATATCGTAGATGACAAGCAGCTGGACGATCTCTCTATCGCAGTTACCCGCGTAGAAGAAACGCCTGAGGCATAAATTCTAACGACTTGAGAAGCCGCTGCGGAAACACCACAGCGGCTTTTCCGTTTCTGCGAAAGGAGCAACTTTTTTGAGCATTGAACACAAGGTTCAAAACGAAACCGGACGAAATCCGTACCGAATCGGTGTAAATGTACTGCTGCTCGTTGCGTTTTTCCTGCTGTTCCATCCCCTGCTGAGCAAGGGCTCGCTGATGTATCAGCCGACCATCTCGCACTGGCTGACCGCAGGCGCATTCGTGCCGCTGGTGCTGCGTCCGTGGCGCCGCAACCACCCGTTTGCGGAAAATCACACGCGGCTGTACGCGGCGGTTCTGCTCGTGCATGACGTGCTGCTGTTCCTGTCTGCGGCGGCTGTCAGCCTGATCCTGGTGGAATACATGGTCAAGGGCTGCGTCATCACGCTCAAGCAGTCGTTTTTTCAGGGCTGGATCTGCTATGTGGCGGTTTACGCCGCGGCGTATCTGATCTGCGGCAACGTGCGTATCGGCGTATGCCTCGGCATGGCAATTTCGATGATCCACGGCATGATCGACCACTACGTTATGCTGTTCCGCGGCACGCCTGTCATGCTGAGCGACATTGCCGCCATCGGCACGGCAGCCAACGTTTCCAAGGGCTACTCCGCACCGATGGAGCTTTCCGTGCTCCGCGCCGCGGCGGCGGCTGTGCTGTTCTGCGTGAGCGTGTGCCTGATGCAGCGCAGCTTCAAGGTGCACAAGCGCTGGTACTTCCGCAGACTGTTTTCGCTGCCGTGCGTACTCGTGCTGGCGTTCATCGCCTACACCGGCATCCAGACGGTCGGCACCGGACTGGCTTTCTGGCAGTCCAGCCGCCAGTACAGCGAGATTTTCTACTTTCTGCGCTGCGCGACCAGCTCGTTTGTCAAGCAGCCGGAGGGCTACAGCGCGGACGCGCTTTCTGCCGCACAGAGCGAATTTACCGGCAAACAGGGCACGAAAACGCCCAATCTGATCGTGATCATGAACGAATCCTTCTCGGATCTCGGCTCGGTCGGTGCGCTTGAGACCAACGAGGACCCCATGCCGTATGTGCACAAGCTGATGCAGGGTCAGGAGAACACCATCAGCGGTCAGCTGACCGTTTCGACCTTCGGCGGCGGCACCGCCAACACCGAGCTGGAGTTCCTCACCGGCGATTCGATGGCGTTCCTGCCGTACAACTGCTCGGCGTATCAGGTGTTCATCAAGAGCGAAATGCCCAATCTGACCTCGGGTCTGGATTCGCTCGGCTACCAGACGGCGGCGATTCACCCCTATCTGTCCACCTCGTGGAACCGCACGAACGTCTACCGCTTCTTCGGCTTTGAAGCGCAGTATTATCAGGACGATTTTGCCGCTGACGCCAGTCGTGTGCGCGATTACATCAGCGACAGCGCAAGCTACAAGAAGATTTTCGAGCTGTACGAGAACAAGAGGGAAAACACGCCGCTGTTCGTGTTCAACGTAACGATGCAGAACCACGGCGGCTACGACTGGGACGGCGACGGTTACTTCGACAAGCGCATCTACCTCACCGGCGAGGAGCAGGACAAGTACCCGACGGTTGACCAGTACCTGTCGCTCGTGCGGTATAGCGACGATGCCGTGCAGGAGCTGATCAGCTACTTCTCCAAGGTGGATGAGCCGACGGCAATCGTGTTCTTCGGCGACCACCAGCCCAATCTGCCGGAGGACTTTTACAACACCCTGCTCGAGAGTCAGCGCGGCAATCTCTCGGATGCCGAGCTGCGCCAGAAAAAGATGGTAACGCCGTTCTTCATCTGGGCGAACTACGACATCAAGGAGCAGACAAACATGCAGATCAGCGCGAACTATCTGTCCGCGTATGCGCTGAACGCGCTCGGCTGCTCGACCTCGGGCTTTGACCAGATGCGCCTTGCCCTGCAGCAGCAGATTCCGGTGATGAACGTCAACGGCTACCGCCTGCCGGACGGCACCTGGTATCCGCAGGGCGAACAGCCGGAAAACGACCTGCTGAACGATTATCACCATGCGGAATATGCGCAGATTTTTGATGCAAAAAATCGCAGCGATGAATGGTATACACCGTAATTCCGTGCAGAATCCCCACTTTATGTGGGGATTTTTTCTTGTAAAAAAGATACAGTTTTACGAATTTTTTTGTTGTTCTTGATAATTTTTTAACGTTCACTTTGTAAATCTGCTTTCAGTTAACGTCGAAATGCACAAATACACCTTCTTGTTTATGTGCAAGTATCCAAAGTGCGAAAAAAGTAAAAAAAATGCTTTGCTATAGCTCTTATATAGTGTTAAAATAACTCTCGGACAAGCGGCAACGCGGTTTGCCCATTTAGCAGATCTTCAGTCCTTCGATTGACGGTCTTGTTTTTTGGGATTTTGCGGGCACGCGCACGCAAGCGCAAATCGGTGCTGTACATTCACGAAGTTCCGGTGGATTTTGAGGGATCTCCGCCGGGACGCGAAATTTTTACAAGGGGAGAAAAAGATGAACTTCGTAAACTCCATGGCGTTTACCGCGATCACCTTCGTGGCGTTCACGGCACTCGTTGCACTCATCTCGTGGTGGAAAACCCGTGGTGACAACCTCGACACGCAGGACGGCTACTATCTCGGCGGCCGCAGCCTGACCGGCCCGGTCATCGCCGGTTCTCTGCTGATGACCAACCTTTCCGCAGAACAGCTCGTTGGCAACAACGGTCAGGCAGTTCGCGTCGGCATGTCCACCATGGGCTGGGAGGTAACCTCTGCAATCGCTCTGGTAATCCTCGCATTCGTACTGATGCCGAAGTACCTGAAGACCGGTCTGACCACCGTTCCGCAGTTCTTTGAGCAGCGCTACGACGAAGGCACCCGCCGTCTGGTTTCCATCATCGTACTGCTCAGCTACGTTGTAATCATGCTGCCGAACATCCTGTACGCAGGCGCACAGGTATTCGTAAACATCTTCGGCATTGACAAGATGTTCGGTATTTCCCGTTTCGCAGCAATCGCAATCGTATGTGTTGCAACCGCTATCGTAGGCTCTATCTACGCTATCTTCGGCGGCCTGAAGGCAATCGCACTGTCCGACTCCATCAACGGCCTCGGCCTGATCGTCGGCGGCCTGCTGGTTCCGGTATTCGGCTTCATGTTCCTGTCCGGTCAGCTCGGCGGCGATGGCTCCTTTATGGACGGCTTCGACAAGTTCCTGCACACCAATCCGTCCTACCTGAACGCCATCAACGAGGTTAACACCCCGGAGCCGTGGCTCCCGTGGCCGCTGCTGTTCACCGGTCTGCTGGTCAACAACATGTACTACTGGGCAACCAACCAGTCCATCATCCAGCGTACCTTCGGTGCTAAGAACCTGAAGGAAGCACAGAAGGGCGCCGTATTTGCAGGCTTCCTCAAGATCATGACTCCGCTGATCATCGTTGTTCCGGGCGTTATCTGCGCACTGGCTTACCCGGGCACCGACTGGGGTTCCGGCGACTCCGCTTACCCGATGCTGGTAGCACAGGTTATGCCGAAGCCGATCCTGGGCTTCTTCGCTGCTGTAATGTTCGGCGCGATCCTGTCCTCCTTCAACTCGGTACTGAACTCCGCATCCACCATCTACGCACTCGATATTCACCGTCCGCTGTTCAACCCGACCGCTTCCGATGCACGCATGGTTAAGATCGGTCAGAACTTCGGTACTGTAGTAGCAGTTGTTTCCACCATCATGTCCCCGTTCATGCTGTACATGGGCGGCATCACGAGCTTCGTAAACTCTGCTTTCGCTGCGTTCAACACCCCGATCTTTGTTTGCCTGCTGTGCGGCTTCTTCTGGAAGAAGGTTCCGGCTATCGCTGCTAAGATCGTCATCCCGGTTCACGTTGTACTGTACTTCATTCTCCAGTTCGGTCTGCGCAACGTAATCCCGGCACTGAACAACATCCACTACCTGTACTTCACCGCGATCCTGTTCGTATTCGACATGCTGCTGATGTGGGTAATCGTTAAGAAGCATCCGCGTGCAACCGATTTCGAGCTGAAGGACGTAGGCGCTGTAGATCTGACCCCGTGGAAGAACGGCAAGATCTGGGCTACCGTTACCCTGCTGATCATGGTTCTGGCTTATATTATCTTCTCTCCCCTTGGCTTCGGCAAGAGCGAGAAGACCACCTACCAGAACTACCTCGAGAATCAGACCACTGCTTCGGTTTCCGATTCTGTTCAGTAATGCAACTCAAAACGACCGTCGAAAGACGGTCGTTTTAGTTTGTCAAAAAAGTCGGTATTGAACCAATTTTATCATAACGCGCGGCAGCGCGCGTTAAATAGAATTTGCTTTGCAAATTCATAAAAACCGGGAGCGTGTATCCGCGCAGCGCGGCCGAGAATCCGCGCAAGGATAGCGCCGGTTTTTATACCTTAAGAGGGAAAAAGTTTCCGTATGGGAACTTTTGGACGACTTTGGAACGGCCTACGGTCCGTTCCTGCTTGTCGGCGAAACTGTAGTTTCGCGACAGCCTGAAACGACCGTCGAAAGACGGTCGTTTTTTTATGCCTGTCCCCTATGCAAATCCGCAAAAACGTGCTATGCTAATACTAAGGCGAGAATGCCCGTACAAGGAGGAATCACCATGAAGGAACACTATAAGGGTATCGGCCATATTGCGATCTACACCGTAGATATGGACCAGAGCATTGCATTTTACGAGATGATCGGCGGCAGTGTATTCAAGCGCGACGGCGTAGAGACGCCGGAGGGCCTGAAGAAGCTGGCGCTCGTTGAATTCGGCGGCTTCCTGCTCGAGCTGATCGAGCCGCCCGCAGGCACGCTCGTGCCGTCCGGCGAGGGCAGCATCCCGCACTTTGCCGTTTACGTTGACGACCTCGACAAGACCGCGGCTGACCTCAAGGCGGCAGGCGTTATCAGCTTCACCGCACCGGAGAAGAAGGTGCTGCCGAATACCTTCGGCGGCCTGCAGAACTGGTTCTTTACCGGTCCGTCCGGCGAGCAGATCGAGCTGCTGCAGATGCTGTAAAAATGAAATACCCTCATCGACTGATGAGGGTATTTTCTTATCCAAATATTCTTGACCAAAATCCTTGTTCGGATGATTTCTTCGCTTCCTTTTCCGCTTGTTTTTGTGCCTTTTCTGCAGCTTTTTGTGCTTTTTGCTCCGCTTGCTCTGCATCTTCCAACTGTTTAACCAGTTCTTCGCGAATATTGTCCCACTTTTCTTCAATATCACTGCTCCAACCAGCGGTATATTGGATAGACTGCACTTTAATACGTGCTGCATCGAAATCTTTATTAGCTATCTCTGTCTGTACTTCTTCTACTAACTGCTGTAATTGTACTTCCTCTTTCCGCGACTCTCTCTTATCACACGCAAATGTAATTATTAAAAACAGAACAATACATAACATTAACGTTATAACTAATTTATTATCCATGCCTTCTCTTTTTATCTTTTGTGCTATTTTATACTTCTCGTGCTCTAACTGCTTATCTGCCATCCTCTCATCATGTTCCATCTCTTTTATCCGTGTTTTAGCACGATATGCTGCCTTGCTTTGTCCATTTAACAGTATTTTATATCCACAATACTTACAATAAAACGTATCTAAGCCATTTTCTATCTCCAGCGCCGCATTACAGTTAGGACACTTCAAAATCTTCATCTCCGCCATATTATTCACCTCTCACTCCCCTGTTTAACCTGAGTATAGCACTTTCTCCCCCAATAATCTACAACTTTCTCTAAAGCTATGCGACAAAAAAGCTCCCAACCTCACGGTTGGGAGCTTTCGTAAACCTAAAGCGAGTTTATCGCGCGGGATTAATAGTGGCGAGCCTCGAACAGGTGATCCTCGATTGCCTTGCGTGCAGCCTGAACTTCCGGCTTGGTGGAAACTTCAGCTACGCCTACACGCCACCAGTTCTCGTAACCTGCGGACATGGTCTTCGGCAGAACCTTCATGTCGATCAGGGTGGAAACGGTCTGCTTCTTAGCATCCTCGATTGCAGCCTTCAGCTCGTCAAGAGTCTTAACGGTGTAGGTCTTGCAGCCGTAAGCAGCGCCGATTGCAGCGTAATCCACCTGGATTACCTTGCCCTTGTGGATACCGTTGGTAACGCCCGGCTCGAGCATATTCTTCTCGGTGCAGATGGACGCATTGCCCTGACCTACCTCGAGGTTGTTGATGCAGCCGAAGGAAGCGTTATCGAACAGCATTACGTTGATCTTGTGGCCCGTCTGAACCGAAGTGATCAGCTCGGAGTGCAGCATGTCGAAGGAACCGTCGCCGCACATAGCGTAAACTTCCTGATCCGGGCAAGCGATCTTAGCGCCCAGAGCGGAGGCAACCTCGTAACCCATGCAGGAGTAACCGTACTCCATGTGGTAGGTGTTCTCCTTGCGTGCACGCCACAGACCCTGCATGTCGCCCGGCAGAGAGCCTGCTGCTGCACATACGATAGCGTTGTCATCGATGAGATGGTTGATGGTGCCCAGAACGGTGGTCTGGCACAGCTTGCAGCCGGTGTCCTCGATGTACTTCTCAACGCACTCGCGGTTAGCGTCGTTAATCTCCGGGGTGAAGTGCTCCTTGTCGGTGTACTCAACAGCGTCCAGACGCTCAACCTCGGTCCACCACTCCTTACGCAGAGCAGCAACTTCCTCAGCGTAAGCCTTGTCGGTGTGGTAGCCGATCTTAGCCAGCTCCTCGCCGATAGCAGTCAGAGCCTCGTTTGCGTCAGCAACGACCGGAGTAGCATCCATCTTGTAAGCCTGGAACTCAGACGGGTTGATGTTGACGAACTTAGCGTCGGTGCGGTACAGCCACTTGGAAGCGGTGGTGAAGTCGGTGTAACGGGTGCCAACGCCGATTACAACGTCAGCCTCGTGCGCCAGCTTGTTTGCAGCGATGCCGCCGGTGGTGCCCAGACCGCCGAGGTTCAGCTCGTGATCCCAAACAACAGCGGACTTGCCGGCCTGGGTCTCGCCGAATGCGATGCCGAAGTCCTCAGCGAACTTCTTGAATACCTTGTGTGCCTCAGCGTAACGAACGCCGCCGCCGCAGATCAGGAGCGGCTTCTTTGCGTTCTTGATGACCTCAACAGCCTTGTCCAGAGCATACTTGGTAACCGGACGGCGGTCAACGCGCCATACGCGCTTCTTGAAGAAGTCAACCGGGTAATCGTATGCTTCAGCCTGAACGTCCTGCGGCAGAGAAATTGCAACAGCACCGGTGTTAGCGGTATCGGTCAGAACACGCATAGCGGAGATCATGTCGGTCATAACCTGCTCCGGACGGTTGATGCGGCCCCAGTACTTGGTAACAGCCTGGAAAGCATCATGAGCGGAGATGGACAGGTTCTGCGGCTGCTCCATCTGCTGGAGAACCGGGTCCGGCTGACGGGAAGCGTAGATGTCGCCCGGCAGGATCAGAACCGGAATGTTGTTAGCAGTAGCGGTTGCAGCAGCGGTAACCATGTTGCACGCGCCGGGGCCTACGGAAGAGGTGCAGGCGAAGATGGACTTGCGGCGCATCTGCTTAGCGTAGCCAACTGCAGCCAGAGCCATGCCCTGCTCGTTCTTGCCCTGGTAAACAACCATGTCCTTGAGCTCCTGCTCAACGCCGTTAGCGAAGCCTACAACGTTGCCGTGGCCCGGCAGCATGAAGATGCCCTTAACGAACTTGTGCTCCTGCTCGTTGCCATCCATATCAATGTAGCTGATATACTGGTTCTCGAGGAAGCGAACGAGCGCCTGAGATGCAGTCAGACGAACGGTTTCCATATGAATCATGTTGGAAATCCTCCTAAATAGAATACAAATAATGATGAATCAAAGCCAGTCTCCAACAAGCCTTGACTTAGCACCCTCCCTCTCCAAAAGGAGGGGCAAGGGAACCATAGGTTCCCAAACGCACGAGACAAGTCTCGTGCCTGCCGCGCGCACGCGGCAGATACAGTTCCTTATCAAAGTCCAGCTCCGCCGGACTTTGATACCACTGCCTCGGAACACCGTGTCCCGAGCCTCGTCCGCCGTGCGGACGAGAGGGGGGTATCGAAAAAAGTTTCTACGGAACTTTTTTCGTATATAGGGGGGACAGCGTCCCCCCTATACTCCGGCAGGCTTTAGTTGCCGCTCGGGCAGTGCCAGATATGATCGTTGGCATCGTCCTCGAGCAGCCACAGGTGCTCCTCGTCGTCGATGCGGGTCTTGTCCCACGGATTGCCCGGCAGATGACGGATGCCCCATGCGTAGCAGCAGGAGTAGCCCGGTGCGGTTACCTGAGAGTGCATCTTATCGGTGATGATAGCCAGACCGTTGTGATGGGTCTCGTAAATCTCGCCGTTGCCCCAGCCTGCGCCGAAGCCCATCGGCTTGTCGAAGCGATAGAAGTAGCACTCCGGCTGCGGATGATGATGCGGCGGGTAAGAGGACCACTTGCCCGGCAGGTTGACAACCTCGCCCAGTACCATGTTGGAGTACGGCGCGTTGTCCAGATCGAAGCAGGTGCGTACATCACGCTTGATGCAACCCATCAGCTCGCCCTTGTTGCCGCGTGCCCAGGTATCGGTGTCTTCCGGCTTGTACATCTTGCTCGGGAAGGTCTTTTCGTTCAAAGTCTTCTGGATGTAGATGTTGCACGGACCGTGTGCGATGATCTCGAACTTTACGCCCTTGCAAACGTGCAGGCAGGACGGGTTATAGTCGAACGGATTCGGACGGTCTACGTCGTAGGACTCATTCTCCCACTTGATGGTGCACTTGCCGTCGAATACCAGTGCTGCAACTTCCTTCTCAGGCTCCTCGCAGCTCCAGGTGTCGCCGTCTTCCATCACGAGGAGAGCAACGTCCATCATGGCATCCTTGCCGATGCCCTCGTCAAGACGGATGTACTCGTTGTATCCGCGCTTGACCTGCTTATCCATGTACATAGGAATTCCCTCCAAAAAATAATTTTTTGGTGCGGTGACCGGTATATCCCACCCGATCACGCAGATTCAGCTGTGCAAAACAGCCTATCTGTTATCATTATACCACGCCATAACAGCCAGTTTCAACCACTCATTGAACGGATTCGGCGCGGTGCGGAAAGGCTTTGGCATTCAGCACAAAAATCCAAGCAGATTTTCTCGCAAATGATACAACAAAAATACGATTGGTTTGTGTCGCACTCTTGCCTTCCCTTCCTTTTTCATCTATAATTATAGCAGATATTTAAAGGATTGCTTGCAATTTCTTCAGCAGTAATAACACGATTTTAAGGTATGCACGCAGCGCGTGCATCAGAAAGGATTTTCGCCATGGATGCAGCCCGCCGAGAGAAAAAAGAGCACGGCACACTGGCGTTCCCGTTCCAGATCTACCCCGCGCTGGACGGCAGCGAGGCCGATGACAGCGATTTCATCCCCTATCACTGGCACCCGGAGCTGGAGATCATCACGGTGGACGCGGGCCACGTTTCGCTCACCATCGCTGACCACACCTACGAGGGCGCGCACGGCGATGTGTTCTTCGCCGCCGGTGAGGAATTGCACGAAATTCGTGCCGCCGGACGGGAAAATCAGTTCCGCTCGTTCGTGTTTGCGGCGGATTTCCTGCAGTTTTCGCGCGCCGACCAGAGCGAATTCGCGCTGCTGTCGCCGCTCGCCGAGGGACGGCTGCGATTCGGCACCTGCATTCGCGCCGGTGAACCCGGGCAGAACGAAATCCGTACGCTGCTCGCACAGATCGTGCGCGCATGGCAGGTGCAGGCGCCCGGCTGTCAGCTTGCCGTGAAGGCCGCGCTGCTCGGCATCGTGGCGGTGTGCGCGCAGTACGGCAGACTTGTCGGACATCAAATGCGCCCGGGCGCGGACTATAAGGCGCAGCAGCTTAAGGAGATCGTCGGCTACCTCGGTGAGCATTTCACCGAACCGCTCTCGCTGTCGGCGGTTGCAGCGGAGTTTGGATTGTCGCCGCAGTATTTCAGCACCTTTTTCCGGGATAATTTCGGAAGGACATTCACCCAGCATATCAATTCCCTGCGAATCGAGCAGGCGGCGCGTCTGCTCCGTGAAACCGATCTGCCGGTCATGGAGGTCGGGTTTCGCGTCGGATTTGATAATTTCAGCTACTTTATCAAGCGGTTTCGGCTTGTGTATGGCGTTTCGCCGTCGCATTATCGGAAAAACAGTTTAACTTAATTTTTGCACCGGCTGAGCGGGGCACACGAACTACGTGAGCGTGTTCGCCCTTTCCGGGCGGGAAGTTTTTCGCTGCGATTCAGCGGGGAGTTGCGCTCTGCGGAGCGCGGGAGAGTGCGGCGCCCGCCGCAGGGGGCAAAAAGGAAGGACAACCTGCGGTTTTCCTTCCTCTTTGAACTCCTACCTTTCCCTTATTAGTTAGTCTGGCGCAGATTGCCGACATGTGACCGCTTCGAAAAGGAGAACGGCAGAGGATTTTTACTTCCGTGTCTTTCTCTGCCAATTCGCAGTGTCAGATACCGTACTGCTACACATACCGGCTACTCTACGCAGGGGCGAACATTGTTCGCCCACGCAATGGTAAACCCTCACGGCCTTGCGCGAACGAAGCCTGTGCCATGACAGCGGCATTCTCCATTCTCCATTCTCAATTCCCCATTTCCGGCAAAATAAAAAGGACGCTCACGCGTCCTTTTTTATTTGCTTAGAGCACCTTCGACAGAAAATCCTTCAGTCTCGGATGCTGCGGATTTGCGAAGAACTCCTTCGGCTCGTTCTGCTCTACGATATTGCCGCCGTCCATGAACAGCACGCGCGTTGCAACCTCGCGGGCAAAGCCCATCTCATGGGTAACAACGACCATGGTCATGCCGTCGTCGGCCAGCTCCTTCATGATTTCGAGTACCTCACCGACCATTTCCGGGTCGAGCGCCGAGGTCGGCTCGTCGAACAGCATCACATCCGGATTCATTGCCAGCGCACGCGCGATGGCGATACGCTGCTGCTGACCGCCGGAAAGCTGTGCCGGATAGCTGTCCGCCTTGTCCGGCAGACCGACACGCGCAAGCAACTCGAGCGCACGCTTGTCCGCCTCTTCATCGGTCATGACCTTGAGCTTGACCGGTGCCAGCTTGATATTCTCGCGCACGGTCAGGTGCGGGAACAGGTTGAACTGCTGGAACACCATGCCCATACGGCGGCGCACCAGATTGATGTCCGTGTCCTTGGCAGTGATGTTCTGTCCCTCGAAGATAATTTCGCCGCCGGTCGGCTCCTCGAGCAGGTTCAGGCAGCGCAGAAAGGTGGACTTGCCCGAGCCGGACGGGCCGATGACTACGACTTTCTCGCCCTTCTCGATATGCTCGTTGACACCCTTGAGCACCTCATGGTTGCCAAAGGATTTGTGCAGGTTTTTAACGTCGATCACTTTCGCGCAGCCTCCTCTCAAAAATGCCGAGCAGCTTGGTCAGGATGATAACGAGCACCAGATAGATGATTGCAAGGCTGACATACGGCACATAGGCCTGATAGGTATTGGACACAATATTCTGTGCCTGCTTGGTCACGTCGCGCAGCGCGATGACCGACACGAGCGAGGTATCCTTCAGCAGGGTGATCATCTCATTGCCGAGTGCCGGAAGAATGTTCTTGATTGCCTGCGGAATGACGATCAGGCGCATGGTCTGTGCATAATTCAGGCCGAGCGAACGTCCGGCCTCCATCTGACCCGGATTGACCGACATCAGGCCGCCGCGCACGATCTCGGCAACATATGCGCCCGAGTTGATGCCCAGTGTAACAATACCGCACACCAGACGCGCTGTATCATCCTTAGGCACCATGATAACAAAGCCCATGATCAGCAGCTGAACCATCATAGGCGTACCGCGGATGACGGTCAGATACAGCTTGCAGACTGCGTTGAGAATGCTCAGAATAATGTTGCTTTTGCCCATGCGGCGGGAATCATGCGCCGTGCGGACTACAGCGATCAGCAGACCGATGATAACACCGAGGATCAGTGCACCGATCGTGACCGCAAATGTGATTTTCAGACCGTTCAGGAACCATTTCCAGCGGTCCGCTGCGATAAAGGTCTGGTACAGCTGGAACAGCAGGTTCCGCAGACCCTCCGGCAGATTGACAACCGAATCCGGTACCATTTTCAGCCACTGGTCCATTGTAATACCGTTCACAGGTCATCCCCTCTTTCTTTTCATTTTACTGCAAAAGAGGGGCGGCGCTGAACCGTCCCTCTTCCTTTGTACGCGTTTGTTGATTTACTGTGCTGCGGAATCAGCGCTGATATACTTGTCAACAATAGACTGTACAGTGCCGTCGTCCTGCAGCTCCTTCAGAGCGCCGTTTACCTTGTCGAGCAGCTCGGTGTTGCCCTTCTTGATAGCGATCGCGTAATCCTCGTCAGCGTAAGCAGTGTCAAGGATCTTGAGGCCGCTGTTTGCAGCAACATAGTTCTTAGCCGGCTCCTGGTCGATAACAACGCAGTCGATCTGATCATTTACCAGTGCAGCAACTGCGAGCGGACCGTTGTTGAACTGCTTTACATGCTCCTGACCGTAGTCACCGGTGCAGTAGATGTCGCCGGTGGTGCCGGTCTGAACGCCGATGTTCTTGCCCTCCAGATCATCCGGAGAAGCGATATCGGAACCATCCTTAACGATGATGACCTGAACGCCCTTTGCGTAGGAATCAGAGAAATCTACGTTCTCCTGACGGTCCGGGGTAACGGTCATGCCGGCCAGAGCCACGTCGATGGTGTCGCTCTGCAGCGCCGGGATCAGGGAATCGAACTCCATATCGGTGATCTCGAGCTTCATGCCCAGCTTGTCAGCGATAGCAGCAGCGATGTCCGCATCGATGCCCTGTACGTTGCCGTCGTCGCCAACGAACTCGTACGGCGGGAAAGTAGCGTTAGTGCCCATGCGCAGCGTGCCGCCGTCCGCAGAGGTAGAGGTGGTGGAATCCTGTGCGTCACTGCTGGAATCAGCGGTCTTGGAGCCGCCGCAGCCGGTCAGCAGCATAGAACCTGCCAGTACCATGCTCAGCATAGCAATGGAAAACTTCTTCATTTGTGTTAACTCCTTCCGATTTGACCCGTGCAAAACGGGTATCTCTTTCAAACACTGATTATTATACAGCGCGTTCTATAATAATGCAACCTAAATTTCAGCGAAAAACTATGGAAAAGCATTTATTTTTTCAGCAATCATGACACAAGCAATCGGTAATTCGTTAATTGCCAATTAACGCTCTGCATTTTTGCAGCATAGTCTGCATTAACCACAAGGAGGTGCCCTATGTCCCCTGTTATATATGTATCGCCTGCGTTTCGCACGGCCTGCGCCGAGCCGCGCGGCGCGCTTCTCCTGCTGCACTCCGATCCGGTTCGCTCCGCGCCGATTGTCGGCAGTGCGGCAAGCGGTGCGCGCCTGCTCATCCTGCGTGAGCAGAACGGCTGGTGTCATGTACGCACGCGCACGGCCTGCGGCTGGGTTTCAAAAACCGACATTGTGCTGTTTTATTGCCGTCCGGCATTGTGAAGATTTCGTCAAATCAGTTAATTTTTTGACAAACAAGGTGTATTTTCATCAATTTCGCCCATTTTTACTGATGATTTTGCATTTTCACTTGCGTTGCTTAAAGTGATACAGTATAATGTAAAATGTTCGATGCGACAATCGCAAGGAGGTACGAAAAAGAGTGTATCAGATTTTGAAAAAGCAAACGCTGAACGCAAACACCAAGCTGATGGTGATCGAGGCACCGCACGTTGCCCGCAAGGCAGAGCCGGGTCAGTTCATCATCCTGCGTGTCAGCGCAGAAGGCGAGCGTATTCCGCTCACGATCGCAGATTTTGACCGTGAAAAGGGTTCTGTCACGATCATTTTCCAGGAGGTCGGTGCAACGACGATGGCGCTCGGCGCGCTGAATGAGGGCGACTGCCTGCATGATTTTGTCGGTCCGCTCGGCAAGGCGAGCGAGCTTGAGGGTCTCAAGAAGGTCGCTGTTGTCGGCGGCGGTCTGGGCTGCGCGATCGCATATCCGCAGGCAAAGAAGCTGCACGAAATGGGCGCTGAGGTTGACCTGATCGCCGGTTTCCGCAACAAGGACATCATCATCCTCGAGGACGAGATGAAGAACGCCTGCACCAACCTGCACATCGTGACCGATGACGGCTCGAACGGCCGCAAGGCTCTGGTTACGCAGGTGCTCAAGGAACTGATCGACGCGGGCAACCAGTACGATGCCGTAATCGCCATCGGCCCGATGATTATGATGAAGTTTGTCTGCGAGACCACCCGCCCGTACGGCATCAAGACCATCGTTTCCATGAACACCATCATGGTTGACGGTACCGGCATGTGCGGCGGCTGCCGTCTTACCGTTGGCGGCGAGACCAAGTTCGCATGCGTTGACGGCCCGGATTTCGACGGTCACCTCGTTGATTTTGACAGTGCAATGCGCCGCGGTGCCATGTACAAGGCACAGGAGCGCGCGGCGGTAGAGCGCCGCGAGGAGCATTGCAATCTGTTCAAGAAGGAGGTCAAGTAATCATGCCGAATATGAATCCGAAGAAGTGTCCGATGCCCGAGCAGGCGCCGGACGTCCGCAATAAGAACTTTGAAGAGGTAACGCTCGGCTACACCGCTGAAATGGCGGTCGAGGAAGCACAGCGCTGCCTGAACTGCAAGAACAAGCCCTGCATGACCGGCTGTCCGGTACAGGTTAAGATTCCGGAGTTCATCGCTCTGGTTGCTGAGGGCAAGTTCCTCGAGGCGGCTGCCAAGATCAAGGAGACCTCCGCTCTGCCCGCTGTCTGCGGCCGTGTCTGCCCGCAGGAAAGCCAGTGCGAGTGCCACTGCGTACGCGGCATCAAGGGCGAGGCTGTAGCAATCGGCCGTCTGGAGCGCTTTGTAGCCGACTACGCGCGCGAAAACAGCTCTGAAAAGGCAGTAAAGCCGGAGTCCAACGGTCACAAGGTTGCCATCGTTGGTGCAGGCCCGGCCGGTCTGACCTGTGCAGGCGATCTGGCTCGTATGGGTTACGAAGTTACCGTTTTCGAGGCACTGCACACCGCCGGCGGCGTACTCATGTACGGCATTCCGGAGTTCCGTCTGCCGAAGACTATCGTGCAGAAGGAAATCGACACGCTGAAGGACCTCGGTGTTGAGTTTGTTCTGAACTTCGTTGTAGGCCGTTCTGAGACCATCGACGAGCTGTTCGGTGACGGTTACGAGGCTATCTTTGTAGGCTCCGGTGCCGGTCTGCCGACCTTTATCGGTGTTCCGGGCGAGAACGCAAACGGCGTTTACTCCGCAAACGAATACCTGACCCGCATCAATCTGATGAAGGCGTACAAGGAAAACGCCGACACCCCGATCTATCACGCCAAGAAGGTCGCAGTAGTCGGCGGCGGCAACGTAGCCATGGACGCCGCCCGCTGTGCAAAGCGCATGGGCGCGGACGAGGTTTACATCGTATACCGCCGTTCCGAGAAGGAGCTTCCGGCTCGTCTCGAGGAGATTCACCACGCGAAGGAAGAGGGCGTTGTGTTCAAGTTCCTGACCGCGCCGCTCGAGGTGCTGTCTGACGAGAACTTCAACGTCACCGGCCTCAAGTGCCAGCAGATGGAGCTGGGCGAGCCTGACGCATCCGGCCGCCGCCGTCCGATTCCGGTCGAGGGCAGCGAGTTTGTGCTTGATCTGGACTGCGTTATCGCGGCAATCGGCACCAGCCCGAACCCGCTGATCCGTCACACCACGCCGGGTCTGGAAACCAACCGCAAGGGCTGCATCGTGGCTGACGATGAGCACGGCATCACCTCCAAGGACGGCGTATTCGCCGGCGGCGATGCTGTTACCGGCGCAGCTACCGTTATCCTCGCAATGGGCGCAGGCAAGCGCGCTGCGGCTGCAATGGACGAGTACATTAAGAATAAGAACAAGTAATTTCTGCTTGCTTATGCGAAAAAGAACCTGTCTTACGGCAGGTTCTTTGAGACTGTCGAAAAACTTCGTTTTTCGAGCAGCCTCTCGCTTGAAACCACGCTTTCGAGCGAATACTGAAGAAAAACCGCGCCCTGCGGGCACATTTTTTCTTCCCTTGTATAAAAAGTCAGGTACACGCCCCGACTTTTTATGAATTTGCTCCGCAAATTCTACTTTATGCGTGCTGCCGCACGAAGCGTAAAAATTAAAATAATACTTTTTTTACAGACTGAAAGAACCTGTCTTACGGCAGGTTCTTTTCTTATGCGTTAAAACAGGTCTAACATATTATCCAGATAAATTTCTTCTCTCACGCGCAGCTGATACGCCGGTTTTGTCATATAATACAGCAAAAACTCGAGGATCAGCGCGCTTCCCAGTCCTCTGCCCTCGATCTTGAACTGCGAAAATCCCATTGGCAGATACGTCCGCAGAACAGCATCAACGCCGATGAATCCCGGATTTTCCATCGCCTTGGAGAACCGATAGCCGCTCTGTGCATCCGGTGCTTTACACCGGTGCTCGCAGTCCTCGCCGAGATTTTTGCGGCTGACAACCTCGTAGCAGCGTTTGCGGTCATTGCACCCGAACCAGCAGCACTCATTGCACAAAAATTCCACCTTATCTTTGTGCACCTGCGACAAGGCGTTTAATTCCTCAAACCGTTTATTCAATCGAAAATCCGGCACGACATACCGAAATTCTTCCCTGTCCAGCTCGTGCCGGAAATCTTCAAAATCGGTCAGCACCTTGGTCGTAGATGACACGAGGTACAACGCCGGATACTGCGTCCGCAGGTAGTCGGTCAGCAGCTCGGAATGCACGATTACGCCGTTCTGCACGCCGTTTGCCTGCGAAAACAGCTCGCAGAGTGCATTGCATTTGCGGTTGGACAGGTGTTCCTCGCGCAGAAGCGAATTGCTGAATGTCAGCCGCGCGGAAACGCCGTACTCCTGTGCCAGAGCCAGCGCTTCGCGTGCGCCGCACTCACCGAAACCCGCTCGTCCGCCTCCCCAGAGACAGTCCGCCGGTGCGCCGTAAATGGACCCAATCTCACACCAGTCATAAAACCAGTCACGATTTGCGCGGTATAACGGCAGGAATGCGCGGTAAAACTCGTAAAATTCAAACAATCCGGGCAGATGATAGTATGCTTTGGCTGACACGGCCGCTCGCCTCCTTTGCTCCGTATAGCATACCACAAAATGCCGGAATACGCAAAAGAACCTGTGTTCTTTTCACTCAAACCCACGGAAATACCATGTGCACGCTGAACAAAGTCGCGGCTGCGCTCAGTGCGTTGGCGCACAGCGCGTAAGCGATCGGATGAGCCGTCTCCCGCCGGGTCTGCAGCCGTTTGCGGTAAACAACAGCCTCGATGATCCAAATCACAAGCTCCAGCGGCGCAAATACCAGATACCGGTAGAACGGCATGCCGATCCACATGCAGGCCGCCGTTACGACTGTGAGCAGCAGCTGTGTGCCGATATTGACGACGAAGAACAGCTTTGCGTTGCGCCTGTCCCAGAAGCCGAACGGCAGCAGCAGGATTCCCTCAAGCAGCAGCGTCGGCAGCAGCGAGGACGCGAACTGTTTGAGATATGTCAGCAGCGGATTTCCGGTTTTTACCGTATTATCCGCAAAGTCAAAGGTGAATATCTGCTGCAGCTGTGTGCGCTTCATCACCTCAGAAAAGTTTACTTTCTGCTGAGAATCATCATAAACCGCAATCCGAAACGTGTCCGGCGTGCCGAAATAGCTGAACACAAACGTGTCCTTGTCCGGATGATTGTAAAACAGAGGCGGTTGTGTGCCGTCCAGCATGGCATAGTGCCAGCCGTCCATGCGGTCGCGCTCCAGCGCATCCAGCGGCAGCGACGCACGGTCGATATGATTCCACTCGATATTGTCGATGCATTGCTCGGGTATCTCGCCCGGAATGAGCAGGTCAACATAATAATCGCCGTCCGGCGCATTCTGCACCTGAATGGTGATCTGCGGTTTCGGGCCCGAATCCGCGCTTGCGGAGACTGGCAGCACGGCCAGCAGGAACGCGGCTATGCACAGGCAGGCTTTCCAATTTCGTTTCATGGCGGTCATCCTTTCTCGTATTTAGTTCTCCGTTCCACCGAGATACAGCGCATTCCCCTTCATTTCAACCTGTTCTCCGAGCAGTTCAAACAGCTTTGCCGGAACCCACGTCTTGCCATCAGCGAAATACGGCGCCGCGCCGAACGAAACCGGTGCTTCCGTGCCGTCGCCGTTCATCACCGAACGGATATAGGAATCCTCGCCGATGTTTACATGCGTCATAACCTTGCCGTTGTTCATCTTCGCCTGACGGTTCTCTATGTCCCACGTCACGGTGTAGCCGAGGGCTTCGCCGACCTCACGGAGCGGCACCATAGCCACGCCGTTTTCCATGCGCCCTTTGTCGAGCGTCTTGCCCTTGCACACGATGTTAAACGCATTCGTCTCATCGGCTTCTCCGGTGAAAGCATTCGGCACCCCGCCGAGATACAGCGCGTCCCCGCGCATCTCAAGCTGCTCGCCGAGCAGGCCGAACAGCTCCGCCGGAACCCACGTTCTGCTCTGCGCGATATAGGGCGCGGCGCCGAGTGCTCCCGGGCGGCTCATGCCGTCCGCGTCCTGCAGGGCGGTTGCGCGGAAATACATATCCTGACCGATGGTCACAGTCGTCTGCACCGTGCCGTTGGTGAGGTGCACCGCGCGGTCCCTGGCGTTCCACTTGACCGTAAAGCCGCACAGCTCGGCGGTCAGGCGCAGCGGAACCATGGCCACGCCGTTTGTCATGCGGCCTTCGCCAGCGACCATATCGCCCTCAATGACGATGGCGAACGTATCGTCCTCAGAAGGCAGCAGCACAACCTTGTCCGTGCCCGCCTGTGCCGGATAGGATTCCAGAATCGTATCATACCATGCAAAAAACCGGGTTCCCATGCGGATATCCTCAAGTTTTGCCTTGTTTTTCGTGCCGAACGGCGTAACAGACGCATTCCGTGCAATGTTCAGCGTCAGGCCGCCGTCGCTTGCCTGCACGGTCAGACTGCCGTCCGCGTTCCTCTTCACCTGCTCGGCAGACAGCAGGCTTGCAGGCTCGTGTTCGTCGGTCAGATTGACCAGAATCGCCTTGGCATACACCTGCGGCGGCTCGGACAGCGCCATCATTTCCCCGCAGTAGAGGTACACCTCGTCACCCTTTTTGATATCCTGTGCGCCTGCCGGCAGACCGGTCTGCGTGTCCATGATGATCGTCTGCTCCGCAATGTGCACCACAACTGTGCCTGCGGTTTCGGTGCTGACGGTCAGCTCGCCATCCTGCCTGTCGGTTACTGTGGCGCGCACGCCGTACAGGTCAAGCTCCGCGTGCTCGGCGGAATCGGTCGCTGCCGCGTCCGTGTCGATCAGGTTCACTGCTCCGGCGGGAATCGCGCTCATGCCAAACAGCACCGCTGCAAGCAATGCCGCCATTCGTTTTTTCTCCATCATAATAACTACCTCCTTTTTATACCCAGTTAGACGGTCCGGAAGCGGTTTTGTTCCCGGTTTTCTTTCGGTGAGTGCAACAAAAAACATCCGCTCTGTTTAGTCGTTTTCCCTAAAAGAAAACGCAGGCAAAAGACATGACCGTCAAAGTCACGCTTTTGCCTGCATACCTTATTTATTTCGTTCCAGAGAGGCTTCGTGCGCCGTCTCCATTTTGCTCAGCAGCTCCGCCGCCGGTCCTTCCGGATAGTCGGCTTTGCACGATTCCATTACCTGTGCAAACTCCTCCGAGCCGTCATGCCATGCGGCATCCGCCGAGGCAATCTGCCCGCAGATGAACTCTGCCGCCGGTGTGCTGTCGTCCGACGATACCGTCTGATCCCCCATCAGCACCAGATACGCCAGAACAGTGTGCGGCGATTCCAGAAAACGGCTCCGCAGCTCCTCGCACGCGCCCTCACTCGGCCCGCCATCGGCTGTAAGTGTAAACGCGATCAGCCTGTCGAGCGCGACCGTGTCCGTATGCGCCATCACATACGCAGCGTCATTGCTGTTCGTATCGGTGCTGACTGCCGTCCAGTCGGTCTTCGCCAGCTCGGACGCGACTGCCTGCGCGCAGGAATCCGCCGTCTGCGACACCTTTTCCCCACCGGCACCGCTGCATCCCGAAAGAAGAACAGACGCCATACATACCAATACCGCTGCTTTTTTCATAAAGATCCCCACCTTTTATTAAATTTCCAAGGCAATACCGCTTGCATTGTGCTGTACCGCCTTATTTACCTTTTATCAGTTGCCGTACTGCTTGAGCATACGCTCCTGCAGCTCCTTCGCGGCGTTGAAGCCCATCTTCTTCTGACGGTCATTCATCGCTGCAACCTCGATGATAACGGCAAGGTTACGGCCGGGCTTTACCGGAATGGTCAGGCTCGGAACCGCGATATCGAGGATGGAGGTCGTCTGGCTGTCCATGCCGAGACGGTCGTACTGCTTGCCGTCCTCCCACGGCTCGAGGTTGATGACAAGCTCAACCTTTTCGGTCATCTTGATCGCGCCGATACCGAAGATGCGGCGAACGTCAACGATGCCGATGCCGCGCAGCTCGATAAAGTGGCGGATAACCTCGGGCGCCGTACCGACGAGCGTCTTGTCGGATACACGCTTGATCTCAACCGCGTCGTCCGCGATCAGACGGTGGCCGCGCTTTACCAGCTCGATCGCGGTCTCGGACTTGCCGACACCGGAGTCACCGAGCAGAAGCACGCCTTCGCCGTAGATTTCGATGAGTACGCCGTGCAGCGTAACACGCGGTGCAAGTTTTACCTTGAGGAAGGCGACGATCACACTCATGATGGTAGAGGTAAACTCGTTGGTACGGAGGATCGGCACACCGTGCTCCTGTGCAACCGCAAGGCATTCCGGAAATACGTCAATGTTGCGCGAGAGCAGCAGCACCGGGATGCCGGTCTCGAACAGACGGTCGAAACGGCTGCGGCGCTCCTCGCTCGACAGACCCTCTACATAACTGGACTCAACCTTGCCCATGATCTGGATACGGTTCGGATCGAAATAATCAAAAAATCCTGCCAGCTGCAAACCGGGACGGTTTACGTCGTCCTTGGTGATCTCGGTCTTTTCAAAGCCCTCCGGACCGTAAACGACCTCAAAATTAAATTCATGGATCAGATCGCCCAAGCTGACACCGAATTCTTTTAACTGCATAAGTATAATGCTCCCTTCCGCTGTGGCAGGTATTCTATATCCTCTTTACTCTGCTGTTTTATTACTGTATAATACATAGTATAATACATAAAGTAGATATAGCTGTATTATACCCTATTTTCCTGTTATTTTCAACGATTTCCGCACGGACCGCAGGAAAACTTGAAATTTTCTCTTTTTCTGAAAAAAATGCTTGCATTCATTCTATACATGTGGTAATATAATATCTGCTATGCAATGCCCGAAAGAAGGAGGTGCAGGAAAATGGCAAAGTGCGATATTTGCAATAAGGGTGTGACCTTTGGTATTCAGGTTTCCCACTCTCACCGTCGTTCCAATCGAACCTGGAAGCCGAACGTTCGTCGCGTAAAGGCTATGGTCGATGGTACTCCCCGCCATATCAACGTATGTACTCGGTGCCTCCGTTCCGGCAAGGTTACCCGCGCTATCTGATTTTAACGATCTGTGCGTTTACGTTGAAATGCCAAAGCGCTCTGTTCGCAGAGCGCTTTTCTTTTACCCTTATAGTATGTAGGTGATTTCCATGAAAAAGGCGTTTCGTCCTGCCTTTACCGCCACGATACCCGTACTGTGCGGCTATCTGTTCATCGGTTTTGCATTCGGTGTTATGCTGCGCGATATCGGCTTCGGATCGATCTGGTCCTTCTTCTGCAGCCTGAGCATCTACGCAGGCTCGGGACAGTATCTGCTTGTGTCGCTTCTGGCGGCCAAGGCGTCCCTTGTTACCGTTGCGGTGATGACGCTGCTGCTCAACTGCCGGCATATCTTCTACGGTCTGTCCTTTCTGGAGACTTTTCATGAGATGGGCCGCCGCAAGTGGTACATGATCTTCTCGCTGACCGATGAGACCTATTCCCTGCTGTGCTCGGTCAAGACGCCCGAGGGCATTGATGCAGGCGATATGCGTTTCTGGATCGCCATGCTGGACCATAGCTACTGGATCCTCGGCGGCGTGCTCGGCACGATCATCGGCGGCATACTGCCGTTTGACACCGCCGGCATTGATTTTGCCATGACCTCGCTGTTCACGGTTATCTTCGTGGAGCAGTGGCAGAGCACCAAGTGCCACATCCCCGCACTGATGGGGCTGGCTGCGGCAGCTGTGTCGCTCGCCATCCTCGGGCCGGACAATTTCATCCTGCCCGCCATGCTCGCAATCTGCGTCATGCTGGTCGCTATGCGCGGCCGTCTGGCAAAGGAGGTCGCCTGATTATGACAACCGTTTATGCTATCGCCATGATCGCCGTGGCAGCCGTCTGCACGTTTGCAACGCGCGTTGCGCCGTTCCTGCTGTTCAACGGCTCCAAGCCCATCCCGCCGATCATCCGATACCTCGGCTCGACACTGCCGCCCGCAGTCATCGCGCTGCTGGTCGTGTACTGCCTGAAAAACGTCGGCTGGGTGATGGGTACCCACGGTATTCCCGAGCTGCTGTGCATCGCCATCACGGCGCTGCTGCACATCTGGAAGCATAATAACCTGCTGTCCATCGGCGTCGGCACGGTGCTTTACATGGTGCTGGTGCAAAATGTGTTCGTTTAATCCGTACGCAGGGGCGGATCGGTGTGTCCGCCCTTTTCTTAATAGCGATGCACAGGGTTTTACAATTATTTTCGATAACTTTGCAAAAAGCTGTTGACAATCCGCGCTTCGCATGCTATTATATATAAGTCGCTGAGACAGACGGCTTGACAAAACGCTGGTGTAGCTCAGTTGGTAGAGCAGCTGATTTGTAATCAGCAGGTCGGGGGTTCAAGTCCGTCCACCAGCTCCAATCAAGCTGGTAATCGAATATGGAAGGTTTCCCGAGTGGCCAAAGGGAACAGACTGTAAATCTGTCGTCTATGACTTCGGTGGTTCGAATCCACCACCTTCCACCAAATGCAAGAACGTACCGAAAACGGTGCGTTCTTTTGTTTTATCTGCGTATATTGTTACTGATGGTTTCGATATTACATAATTCCGGCTTGTGGTAAAAGTCCTCACAAGACTCCACGGTGCCTCGAAAAACACGCGGAAAAAGGGAAAATTTAAGGGAACGAAAAATCCTCTCCACATGACATGAAAGTTGGTGTGGAGAGGACTTTTTAGTTAGTACGCCAGCTTCTGCGACGCCCGGCGCTGGTCGTCGGTATTGACGTGCGTATAGATCTCTGTGACCTTAACGGACGAGTGTCCGAGCAGGGTCTGAACGGCACGCAGCTCGGCGCCGCCTTTGATAAGGTAGGTGGCGTAAGTATGGCGCAGCTTATGCGGCGACAGGCGGCGCACGGTCAAAACTTTGAAGAAGTTATCGTACTGCCTGCGGAATGAACCGGGCGTCATGTAGCCGCCGCGCACGGCCGGCACGACATAGATGCTCGTCCTGGGCGCGGCACGCAGATGCGCGGCAAGCTGATCGCCGTAAGTGATAACACGGATACGGTCGCTCTTGGTCGTTTCCGCGGGCGCAAATTCGCCTTTTGCGACACGGGTTACAACGCGCCGGATCGTGATGGTGCGGTTTTTCTGGTCGATATCGTTCCAGCGCAGACCCATGATCTCCTCACTGCGGATACCGGTGTACAGCAGAATGGCAATCGCTGTGCCGAACGGACGGTCAAGATGCGCGATAATGTGTGTAAGCTCCTCGGGCTTGTAGACTTCGATGTGCTTGAACGTCGTATCCGGCTTGATCTTGATGCCGTCACACGGATTGCGGCTGCACAGGCCGTTGATAACCGCGCTTTTCATGATCTGGTCAATGGTGATGAAGATGTGGTGCCGGGCGCTCTTGCTGAGGTGGGCGGCATTGCCCATCATGCGCTCGATGTCCGCCTGGTGCAGCTTGCTGAGCTGCATTTTTCCGAGCGCAGGCAGGATATAGTGGTTGAAATACAGTTCGTAATTGGCGTAAGTGCGGTACTTGACCGATTTCTCTTTGCGCTCGAGCCATTCCTGTCCCCAGCCTGCGACGGTCTGCCGGTGCGCCTGCGCTTGCTTGCCGCGCTCGAGAAATTCCTCGTAGGCGGCTTTAGCGAGCGCACGAGTACGCCTGCAGAACGACTTCTGCACATGGCTGCCGTCCGGCATATCGAGCCAGACGCGCAGTTCCACACTGCCGTTCGGCTTTTTGCGGAAACTTCCGTTCATAAAAAATAACCCCTTTCTTATCGCATGAAGGTGTGATAAAATAGAGGTACTGATTGCTGTGGAAGGTTTATCAGTACCCCGTCCCGTTCCGGTGTTGGCGCACCGGGGCGGGATTTTTTATTTGCAGGCTTTAACATGGCCGAAATCGACCAGTTTAATAATAGATGATATAATAAGCTTTTTACTTTGGATATAGCTCGTAGGTGCTGCCGTGCTTTATGCGAGTGATCTTATCTGCCTTGACTAAATGACTGACAGCAGTACCGATCGTCGGCTTTAGGTCGGGATCGAACTGCTTGTGCAGATCCTTCTGCAGGATAGCAGGATTGCCCTGAATAACCTTCAGCACCTCGTCGTCAGCGATCTGCAAGAATGCCTGTCGCTTTTGATGAACAGCGAAGTCATGTTTGCGTTCCTCGTAGTTTAGAGTTAGATCTTTGTAGCGCTCTTGGATCTGGTCGATAAAGCTGAAATCAGGATTTTGGCTATTGTGGGCATGCAGCCACATATCTTCAAAGTATTGTTGCCCAATGGAGGTTTTTGAGCAATACTCAGCAAGCTCTTGCGCGGAGATCAAAGCTTTTTGAGCATGAGCAATAGCTTCATCTACACTGCTGAAGTCATATAAATGCGGCAGCCATATGTCCTGCTCCAGCTTGTCGATGTATTCTGCGTTGGCCGTATGAAATTGGCTCTGGGCCATGCGTTCATCAAAACTGCGATGGAATTTCGGATTAGGACTGTTTTCGCAGTATTGGCGTGCTTTTTCGTAACTGGCTTGGCGTAGATACGCAACATCTTCATCGGTAAGCTCTTTTCCGTCTGCACGCCAAGTCGTTCGGCCGTTGGAAATGTATGAGACGGGTGATTCGTCACGGTCATCCTCAGGTACTTGGATTGGGATCAGATCTTCGGATATTTTATCAGATGGCGATATTTCGTTCGAAATCTGATGCTCGGCTGCTTTCTTTGACCGTGGACGCCATATGATTATGATAACGGCTATCATAATTCCGGACAGGACAAAAAGAAGAGGGCGGACGCTTGTATCGGTCAAACCATATCCCGTTAAAGCAATGATGAGATAGATAGAAGCACCTAAGGCACAGAATACCGTTGCACCATATTTCAAACAGCCGGGCCGGTTTGGCTCAGCTGCGCGAGGTGTTTTCAGTTTTTGCATCGTTGTAACTCCTGTATCTGCGTATCAAATCAGATCAACCGTGCGAATGACTTTGATAACACGGCCGACAACACGGCACTGTTCCAGGTCTACACCTTCAATACGCCTCGGCTTGAATTCCGGATTGATGGGAACGAGATCAATCCAATCCTCGCCTGGCTTATATTCGATACGCTTGACAGTGGCCTCATCGCCGCCCAGCAGCATAATGCCGATCCGGCCGGAAATGCCCATGTCGCTGCATCGCAGGCATAGGATTTCATCGCCGTCCTGGAACTGCGGGTACATACTGTCACCGCTGACCGTTGCCAGAAAGAAATCTTCAGGTCTGCGCCGCCCAATCCACTGGGCAGGGATGGTACGCTGCTCGTAGGCGTCATCGGGTGTTGCGTCAAAGTGCGCTGCCACAGGTCCGGCGTAGTGGATCGTGACGAGCGAGCTGTCAGATGGTTCCGAGTAAGCATTCTGCCGAGTCGGATCTACATCCTCACCCATAAGCCAGGCTTCATTGACGTTTAATGCTTTAGCCATCTTATAGATGTTCTTTTGCTTGGGAATATATGATCCTCGTAGATAAGTGCTGATAGATGATTTACCGATACCTGTTAGCTCAACCAGTTCAGCCTGCTTCATGCCTCGCAGTTCAAGCGCCGCTCGCAGTCTGCTTGCAATAGTATCCATTTAGCTCCCTCCTAACTCCTTGGTATAAATATATCATGAATGTTCAGAAAACGCAACAAGAAAACGACGCAGACAAAAATAAATTCAGAAAAGAGAACAAATGGTATTGACAGCTGGCGGAGGAAGATGCTACAATTAGTTCAGAAACGCGAACGGGAGGTGAATACAATGAAGGACCCAGTTTTCGATTATGCTCGCCTGCGAGGGAGAATTAAAGAAGTTTTCGGAACGCAGGATGCCTTTGCAGACGCAATCGGCTTAGGAAGAGTGTCTGTAAGTCAACGATTAAACAATCAGCTCGAGTTTTCGCAGCAGGAAATGTTTCGATCGGCTGACGTATTAGGCTTTTCTCGAGGGGAAATCCCCGAATATTTTTTTATCGAGAAAGTTCAGAAACACGAACAAAAGTGAGGTGATCCCCATGGACGCAGACATCAAGATCAAAAGCACAGGAAAAGGCTGTGCAACGAAGATCCTGCTGAACGGCGTGGATATTTCGGGCATGGTTCAGTCGGTAACATTTCACCAGACGGGCGGAGCAAGACCGACGGTCAGTTTCACGTTCGCAGGCGACAAGGTCAGCATTAACTCCTGCGCCGTTGCGAAGTATCCGGATGAGCTGATGGACGCTATTCTTACAAAGAGCGTGCAGGAGCTGGAAAAGAACCTTGACCGTGTACTGAAGGCGAGCAGCGAGCCGGAGGAGAATAGCTAAATGCCAGAACAAAAGCAAATACTGCGCATTTCATCCACGGATAATATTCGCTACTCGGTGCTGCGGTTGCTGCATGAATGCCTTGCGGCGGCAGCAAGAAAGGGCGATGCTCAGTCAGCTATTGCACTGTCAAAATACATTTTCAAGGAATTTGATGAGCGAGATATGCTGCTTTATGTAGAAACGACGCAATACGAGCTGGAAACAAGAAAGCATGTACGAGAACCCATCAAGAAGGGTGGTGATGCTTCATGATTTACCTCCCGTCGGGCACTGCTTTTTGGGCGCTGCTCATTCTGGTGCAGATTCACCTGTTGAAGAACAGGCTGTTCCATCAGCGTATCGACATGTTCTGTACGGTATTTTACATCAGTTTGGCTGCTCTGATCTGCATTGCACGGATGGCAGCTAAGTTTATCACATAAGAGAGGAGAATTCACATGACGGACAAGCGTGAAACCTACACCGCAAAAGAATGCGCACAACGTCTGGGCATGAACCCTAACTCGCTGCGCAACCTGATCCGCACCAAGCAGGTGCCGTTTGGCATCGCGTACCGTCAGCCGAGCGGGCGTATGCACTTTATCATTCCCAAGGCCGCGTTCGAGAAGTTCATGGCCGAGGGTGTCAGCAGAGAGGAGGTGATACCATGAATCGCATCAACGAAATTATCGCAGGACTGTCGTTCCTTGGCGTACTGTCCGCCACCGGCTACGCCGAGATTGGCAAGCTGCCGCTGGGTACCTATGTTGCACTCGCGCTGTTCCTGCTGGTGGCACTCGCCATCTGTGTACACAGGGTATCACGAGTATGAAAAAGCCGCTGACGGGAGGGCAATCCCAGTCAACGGCAAAGACAAATATTACACTTACATAATACCCGCAAGGAGGCGGG
>OLOJ01000349.1_pt1 | contig 48545 bp, 46 predicted proteins | sample 1672251 | NCBI WGS metagenome assembly OLOJ01 (sample SAMEA3136664, study PRJEB25190) | human gut metagenome | biome: human gut; feature: human-associated habitat; material: faeces | place: Austria | collected 2013 | reverse complement strand
TCCCTTCTTGTTATATTTGGAAAGCCCAAAACAAGGCTCCAAAATATTCCATTATATTCCATCTGGATTTGTGTCTGCCCTGTCTTCCACTGCTCATAGGTCTGACCTACACAATATACTGTTATATTGTCCATCCATTTCGTCCCCCCTTATAGTAATTCAAGCCATTTTCACGATGACGCCATGGCGACATTCAATTGCAATTGACCCATACTCAGAAAATACACGGTTTTCCATATTCAACACATACACAATCGGCGTAGACGCTTGCAAATCATTCCGCTGGCCTTTTCAATCACCCTTATAGGCCGAAACATAGAAAAAAGAATAAGACGGTCCTATAATTGGTGAATCATCGAAAATCACATAATACACGAGATGCCCGGTTTCTTTTTCAAAAGTGTCAACCAGCATTTTTTCTTCGTCTGTTATCTTTGTAACTTGCATATTTTTATATGTCTTTGACAGAATGCCTTCTTTAAAACGAGATAGAACCATAGGATTAACTTTTAAAAGTTCCAGTTGAGCGAATGCTTCTGGAACCATTTGTTCACGTGACAATTTTTGCATGTGCAACTTCCTTTCTCAATCTATTATAATCCACAGTGATGAACAATTCTATGATTTTCTTCACTGTAACGCAAATATTTGCGTTACTCTCTGGGTGGCTGAATCAAGGCATCTTCATCCTGGTACTTCCACGCTGGGATCCCATGTCAGAACAGGTTCATACACGCAACTCCAACAGCTACGTCTTAAATAAAATGCCAAAATTTATATTTATCCCCTACTTACTTTCTCAGCCAACTTTTTGCCTCTACATAATCGCCTTTTTTCATCAGGATTTCTGACATGACGGTTTTAATAGCATAATCTGCGACATCATTATGACAATCAGGTGCACAAAATTTTGGCAGTTCTGCAGTTCCTCTTGTTCCCTCATATTCAAACTCAATTCTATATTTAGAATTCATTTCTTTTGTGGATACAATGGCGAGGCCGTCTGGGAGCCTACCCTTTAAAACTTCGAGCATGCTTGTCATTTGTATATACCTTCCTATTACCTGTTCTGTTAATATAATGATAAATTGAAATTCAATAAAAGTCAACTAAGTGGGCTCCATTTATGATCTGTCCTGAACTCTTTTAAACCAGTACGGAATGCCCGCCTGATAAGGATAAAATGTAAAATCCTCGTCGCTCCATATTCTCATAGCGTGACCTCCCTTATTCTTTCTAAGGATCATTCTCTTAGATTTGTTAAACAGCATTTCAATATGAGCCGCACTGTAATGACTTTTCAGCTCTACCAAACGAAAAACATACGATTTTTCCGTCTCTTTCACATCGATAATTACTTTATACTGTCTGAATAGGCTCTCGTCATTTTCTGCCATATAGAGACCTGGCTTAAGCATTTAATTTCTCCTCATATTCCGAATAACAATCAGAACAAGCAGCTCCGGTCTCTGGTTTTTCACCGAGTTGAGTCAGAATATAACCGAATTGAAAAGCTTCCCTTTTGGTAAGGAATTCATAATCGTTAAACTCACATCCCCCCAAAGAGCAAATATTCATGGATACATGCCATTTTCCAGTTTTAGTATTTTCATTGACAGGGAAACAACACATCTTATAAAGGGCTTCTCCGTCCAATTGTTCGCAATCAATTTTTCGCGCCTTCAAAAGTAGGCCCTTGATCTGTGTTATGTTCTTTATGCGGACACTTCGTTCATATTCCTTCAACTCCGATAATTCCTTCTGGAGTGATTCAAGAGTATCTGATGCATTTTTCAGTTGCTCTTGCAAAACTTCTATCTGCCTTGATTTTCGAAACTGTAAAACTTGTGGCAACCATTTTTTCCTGTTCATATTCCCGCTCCTTTTTTCAAATAAAGGTACAGTTCATCTTTTCGTAGACATCTGCAATAAAGTAGGCGCCGCTGCAATAGCGTCCTCAATTTCCCATTCGTCCGCTTCGCATATATGATGGACCAGCTGATACAAATGTTGCATAATCCCATCTGTCTCGTAAAGTTCTTTCAATTTCTCATCTGGAAGCATTTTAAAAACTTCTTCCTTTTTCAGAACATTTAGAATTTGAAGCTTTAACCCGAGTTCCCCTGCTATTTTAGAAAGTCCCTCTTCTTTATGCAGGAGATGCTCTCTCATAATATCTTTGCATTCCTGTTCCAGTTTACCGACCAGTTTTTCATAGGTAATTGTTTTTTGAGCGTCTTCATCTTTAAGAATGACATATCTTGCAGGAGTATATCCACTCCCCATGAAAACCTTATAAATGCAACCGGCAATATACTGCATTCTATCGAAAGCAGCTTCCGTCTCCTCCAATGTTTTTCCGGTAGCAAAATGAACTGTCTTATATTCCTTCTTTTCCTCGTCACTCGTCAGGATATCTACCTCTAAATAAACCCCTTCACTGCTACCCCATTGTGCATAACAATGCAGGTCAGCCATTTTCGGAAACAGCACGCCGTCGAATTGAAATGCATTTGCCAACAAAAAATATTCGTCTGGATATAGATTCATTTCTTTCAGGGTATTTTGCAGCTCGTCAAATACTTCTTTTGCTTTTCTTTGGCCTACATAACGGACATATCCCTTTTTCTCTTCAATTGGAACCCAAATCTCTGTTTCAATAGTTTTTAGCATTCATATTTCTCCTTTCTTTAAAGCAATTCTTTCAAGCTGCCCAACAGGTTTCATACGTTTTCATGGCTTCATCCGAACAATGTTCAAACATTTTCACAGTAAATTTTCCGTTTTCAAAAAGAAACCGGCCCGTATTATATCCCATGTCTTCATCAGCGTATAACCAATCAAAACCTATATCGGGGAATTTTACCGTCATGGCTTCTGCAATTGGAAACGGGGCACTCCAAGCTGTACAAAATCTTATCTGTGCGTTTTCCCGGTCGATTTCGTTGTCATAACTGTTCCATTTCGTTCCCCAATTTTTACAGCACCAGTCATACCAACTTCTGGCTCCATACAATTGTTCATTTAAACATGCCGTTTTTCCTAGTTCATACATTTCTTTCCCCCTCTGGGTTTCACGAAAAGTGATTATAGATTCAGGGGTATTTGGGTCAAGTCCTGCCTGCTTCAACTCACGATTCAAATAGTCTATGTCCCATGATCTCTCGGACATTAACGCTTCTCTATCAAAGCCCGTTAAACTTCCACGCCAAATATTTGCTTGTAAGTAGTATTTGGCCTGTTCGAAAAGATGATTTAATTTTTGAGTAATCTGTGTCGCATTGGAATCTTGGCAGACATCAGGATGATACCTTTTCATATATTTTCTGTATTCATTTGTAACCTGTTCAATATCCCCTCGCCTAAATACTTCTCCGCATTCTTTAGCATTGAGGATACGTTCTGCCTCACTTTCAGGCAAAGTAGTATAGGATTGATACAGCTTATAAAACGTCTGTCCTACATCTGTGGAAGTTCCTTCGCTAATATTTAATGATTCAGGCATATTAACTAAGTGATTAAAATCAAAAAATACTTCGTTATTTTCCGAAGATAAAACTGATTCTAGCATCTGCTGTATCGCTCGCTTGTCCTCTGACACAAATCGAATATAGTTCCTCACATGGTTCGGCATACGTTTATTCCTCCTAGTTCTTTCAATACTCTAATGATTATCCTGCTTTTAAAAAGCTTTCTCTTTTGTTCACTTTCCCGTGGCAATCGCTGCAATCTTTTGCTCCCAAAATATAGTTCTGGATTTTACAACAGAACTCTGCGACCAACACTTCGTCCTGATACTCCCAAATCATGCCATACTTATCTTCACGTTCAGTAGTCCATTTTCGGTAAATCGGTTTGTAATGCGGGCAATTATGTATCACACGCCTTTTCCACTCCTTTCTTCTCTAAAAATTCATTTTAAATATGGTGTTTATTGAAAGAACTGAATTGCCGGCTTAACCAAGCCTTCCGCTTTTTTCATGAAAATATCGCATTCTCGTATCTTTTCCACGTAAAAAAGGACGGCTTTGAATTACTCAAAACCGTTCCAACTTAGAAATGATGTTCTTTTTTAGGCATTATATCATAAAGCTCTTTTATCACTAATTGTTAGATTTCCCTGTTCCAATCTGCCTGATGGACTGTAATTTGAGTCCGCAGTTTATCTCCCAGTGTTTTAACAAACAAGTCTCGCCTTTTCTGCCAATCTATTTCTCCTGCTTCCTCCTGAAGATGTTCTAAATCCAATAATAGGTCCTCAATCAACTCATCTACTTCTGACCTTTTAACAGAAGCAGTAAATTGAATAATATCTGTCATAGACCCTGTTTCAGGATACTGAATCAGCAAATAATAGCGTCTTGCCATTTTATTGTTTAATAGCAGCCATATTCCATCTTCCTCCGGCAAAGATTTTTCAGCTTCAATTTGTAAGAAGCGATTGAGTAAATTCACTGCCACGTTACCTGTAAGTCTGTTGGTGGGATCGTTGCCATAATCGTTTGCGACCCATTCATAGGTGCCTGTTTCTACCGAAGCCGCCCGAAGAACACTCTCCCGCTCTTCTTTTGTAAGTCTGTTGGTGCCTCCAAACAATAAATACCATTGATACATTTCGGGCTCATCACTGGTTGCATGTGCCTGAATCGGTCTATGTAGGATTGACTCCAATGCCTTAGAGCAATATTCACCAATTTCGTCCCAAGAAAGGAACATGGCAGTTTTAGTTGTAAAATTCTTGTCCATATATCATTTCTCCTTTCTTCTTTTAAAACTCAAAATAATATGAATGAAATTACTGAACATAAAAAGAAAAGCAACTGAATGTCAGCTTGGTTTTGAGATATTACTGCAATATAAAAAATAAGCGGTAGAGCACACAAAAGCCTATCGGATATTCCGATAGGCTTTTGCAATAGTTCAATTCAAAACTTATGTAAAAAGATAAACATATCTTTTTGCATAAGCTTTCACCATATTAAGACACATTTCCCACATGCGCCTGTAAGAAAATCAACTAAAAGCTTTAATATATTCTGTCTTGAGATTTTGCAACAACAGAGAAATTTCACTGTGGATTTCCAACATATCATTATTAAACTTACAAGAACTCGGTGTAATTATCCGTATTTTTCGCTATACATGACAATCGAGCAGAACGATGATCTGCGAGTCATAAAGAGAATCAAAATAGTCATTGACTTCTTTGCTCCACACTGCTTCCTCATTTTCATCGGTACTTATTGCCATATTGCCTATTGAATGATATGTACCGTCCTGTACAAAACCATAAGGAATAAATACATACTTATCTTCATCGGATAAATTGTGGCGTGATAGGTAGTTTTCCCGAGTCTCATCTTTGTAGTAAACGGTTTCCCCAAAATTAGCAATGCCTTCATCTGTTATGGAAAGGAATGGTGACTTCAATTTTTCCAGAGACTGCGAATTATAAGCTTCTTGATACATAGAAAATCTTTTAGTCTCTTCAGCCATTTTAATCTGTTTCATAAGCTTCCATTCAATGGCTCCTTTTTTTGCCGCAGATACCCATTTATATCCTTCGGGTGATTCTGGAGGAACAGAATCCAAAACCCAACTAAACTCATTTTGTATGGGCGCATTGTAGTTTTCTTTTACAAGGAATGGGTATGACCAGCGACCGCCGACTTGATACCAGTCCCAAAATGAATTGGGATTTGTATAATACCCATATGCTCCTTCGGTTTCATAATAGCGACACCCTATAAAATCTTCAATGAACTCTTTAAAAGACCGATATAATTTTTTATAAGGGTAATTTGGAAGAAATTGAATTTTTTTAGCTTTCTTGGTTCGCTTCTCGTGATGCAATTGTCCGAAATTTCTTTTATAAACAATCCCGTCTTTCACAATATATAAGTTACTGAACTCAGAATCAAATTTCGGACAAATCGTTCCGTTAGATAAACGCACACAATCTGTACCCTCTGTCTCGTATTTTTTGCGGCAATCCTCTTCAACATTTTGAAACTCAAGATATCGAGGATCGTCTGTCAGCTCCCAAAATGGTTCCATAATTTCATCAATGCTGTCCGAAGCATCATCTAAAGTGACTAATACGGTAAAATGACTCATGCTACAATTTCCTTTCACTTTCTTTAGTATTGACTTTCTAACGTGTCTTTCTCCATCCGTCATATAAAGCCTAAAGATAATATGAAAGAAATCTATCAACAGGAATATCTCTCCCTTTTCATTAACTACATTTATTGCGTACATCTTGAATTTGTAGTTACATCGTGATATACTAATGTTAATAAAGCAACGGGAGGGATACAATGCACTACAGAGAGTTGTTAATTGAATATCGGGAGCTGATTGAACAAGAAATACAGCTAAAAAGAGAAATAGCTAAATTGCCGCAAGGAAATATTTCTTTGAAAAACATCCACGGGAAAACATATTGTTATTTACAGCAACGGTCTGGAAAAAAGATAATCAGCCAATATATTGAAGACAACGAAACGGAGCGAGTAAAAAAACAAATCCTTTACAGAAAGGAATGCGAGAAAAAATTATTAGAAACGGGCAGTATGATCAAAAAAGTTGAACAGGCAATTTATACGCTTGAACCTTCTTTATACAGAAATCTTGATCGTATCAGAGCCAATGCTATTACCGAAGCTATGCTTCCTTCCGAAATGAAAAAAGCTGTTTTATTTTCTGATGCAATGACGTCTCTTGAGGGGATACCGGCAAGTGAAGAAGTCAACCAGTCTTTGATTAACTGGAGCAGAGGAAAAGTCTCTTTTTCGGAAGCATACGAAAAAACTTTGGCAAAATACAGTCTGCTTTAAGGGGAATCAAATATGAGAGATCCGTATTTATATGACGACGCTGATGTTCTTCGCAATAACGGAAATATCAAAGACGCTGACTTGCTCAAACAGGCAGAGGCAGATGTTATCCGTTATACCATGGTTCCGATTTATAGCAGAGAATTTGAAATCTTTGATACGGAAACGCTAAAGGTAATACACAGAGAAATTTTTGGTGCTTTATATCCTTGGGCCGGAGAGTTTCGAACAATCCCGATTATAAAACAAGAAGAAATCCTGGGCGGAGATACTGTCCGGTACGCTTATCCCAAACAGATAAAGAAAGAATTGAACGATATCTCAAAAGAAATAGCGAAACTTAAAAGGATTGATGATAATAAGGAACTGGTTTTTCGCATCGTCCGCTTGACCGCTCAAATATGGCAGGTCCATCCTTTTAGAGAAGGAAACACTCGCAGCATTGTTGTATTTTCTGTATTGTTGGCCCAATCGCTGGGTTTGAAAGTGGATTATTCCCTTTTTAAAGACAATGCAGCTTATGTCCGAAATTCCTTAGTATGGGCTTGTCAGGGAATATATTCCAAATTCGAGTATTTGGAACAAATTTATTATGACGCTATGCTGGGAGAAGAAGCTAAAAAAGAATCTTCTTCTGCTGGAGAAAATATTGGTAAATACGAAAGCATTGAAGGATATAAGGTAAAAGATTATAAAGAAGCTCCTCATATCTATGACGCAAACCATATTGAGGATAAATAAAAACCGGCGTGATAAAGCGTGATGTCCTTAGAGGAGAAAATAATCGAATAGGATACAAATAAACCGTACTCAACCTTTTTGGGTTGAGTACGGTTTATTTGTATCTGGATTCTTTTCGTTGTATACACTATATGTTGTGTTGACGAGTAACAGAAAGGTTTATGACTTTCCTTAAGGTTTGCAACTATATTCAGATTCATTTCATTTGAATAAATATAGATTTGTGTATACGCACTATTATTGAAATCGAAAAATGCAAAAGCAGTCCGAAATTTGAGACTGTTGCAACGCTGGCGAGGAAACTGAATATTAGCTTAGATGCAGTAGTATTTCAAGATATGAAATCAGAAGCTGTTTTAAAAAGCGTAATTGACTTCTTTTCTAATAAAAATGAGGACGAAATTCAAAATACATTATGCTCTGCCAGCAGGTAGATGCTTTCAAAGAAATCAAAGACGACTGATTGAGTAATCGGGCAGTCACCTTTACCGTATTTGTTGGTTTTATAGCAGGGCTTTCTTCACAAATTGCAAAATGGAAGTTGCTTTTCGCACTCCCATTTTAGTATCAGCGCCCATGTGTGCTGACGATTCTATTTGATTCATCTGTGTTCTTCGGTTCGGTGGCCTGACTGCTCGTGGTATCCGGTGCGGCCGGTTCGGAACTTTGTGGCTCCGACGTAACGGCAGAGGAAGCCCCTGTGGTCGGCTCCGAAGTTGTCGGCAATGCGGAAGTAATGCTTTCCGTGGCTTCAGTCGGCTGGCTGGTGGTGGGTTGCTCCGGCGTAGCGGTTTCAGCCGGTTCGCTGTCAACGGGCTGTTCCGGCGCGGTGGTTTCCACTGGTTCGCTGCTTCCTGTATCATCCGTTGGCGCAGCCTGCGTGGTGGGGTTTGTCCCGATCACGCCATTATTTTCTATAATCTCCTCGACACCGGAATATTCACCCCATACCGCCGTAAACGTATAGGTCTGTGCCTTATCCGGTATCAGGGTGAACGTCAGCTCTTCTTTCGGCTTAATCGGAGCGGTATACAGCGGTTCTCCGTTTTGGGGCTGAATCACACAATAGCCGCCCTTTTCGCCGCCGCCTGCTGCGGTCAATATGACTTTGTATTCTGTACCGGCTTCCAAACTGTAACCGCCGTCTGCTGCTTCAATCTCCTTGTTGTCATCCTCGGTGATTTTTACCTCTACAACATAGGTCGTTGCCTGAATCACGTTCCCGGAGTTGACAATGCTGGCCTGAAACCATGCGTAGACTGACACCGAATAGCAGGCGACCGCGATGGCAAGCGCCGGGATCAGCGCCAGCATCTGCCGTATAACTTTACGGGAACCGCTGTGTTTTTCCTGCCGTGTGCTGTAATGAAGCGCCATATCACTCACCTCCGAAATTACTTTCCGTCGGGCTATCCCCGGTCCCTTTTGTCCTGTTTTGAGGAACGCCGCCTGCCATCTGCGCCCGCAGACGATCCAGCTCTTCTTTCATCCGCTGGGCTTCCTGCCGCTGGGCCTCCACCTCGGCTTTCTGGGCGGCAATTTCTGCCTGCTGCTCTGCCTTGTACTGTTTTGCCAGCCGGATGAATTTTACCGCCTGCAAAGCGATCAACACCAAAAAGGGAATGAGGATAATGGTGAAATACCCGGCCGGTGTTTTCAGAAATTGAAAAAAGTATCCCATTTTCGGCAGCCGGAATTGATATTCCCCGATGACATTGTCAAACGGCACCGGATAAGCGTCGTCCGCGCCGGTAGTGGTGCCGTAGGTCGTAAACGCCGGTTCTCCCTCGTAGGTGGTAATTTTCCGGATTTTGTGCGTTACCACTGAACCGTAGTTGTTGGGATCAATGGACTTGAAGGTGATGACATCTCCGGCTTCCAGCGTCTGCGGGTCAACCGTTTTGCTCACCGACATATCGCCAACCGCAAAGGTATCCTGCATGGAATCGGACAGAACGATATATGGTTTGTAGCCAAAGAAGCTGGCATCGTCCTTTCCAACCGTGCTGACGGAAATAATGGTGAATATCATCACAAAGACGGCAAAGGCCAGAACCAGTCCCGTCACGACTTTTCCTGCTATGTACAATGCTTTTTTCATCTGCTCGAATCATCCTCCTCGCTTTCCCTTTACAGCAATCAAAAGGCACGAATAGGCTCATGCCCTTTGATTGCTGCCCTGTGTCTCTGCACAGGGCAGACTTTGATTAAGAAACTGGTTTTGACTGCTTACTGATTAACAATTAGTCCTTGTCCGTTTGATGAACAAAGGTCGTTATCATTCAACGTAAAGGTGATGCCATTCTTTACAGCAAACATATAGTTCGCCCCTGCATGCACCATAGAGCCATTTCCATCTTTGATGGAGTCCGTTACCGTGAGCATAGCATCTTTCGCAACGATGCATCCGGTATTGCCGTTCAGAGTAACCGTATAACCGTTCAAATCAATGGTAAAGGAAGATCCTTTGCGAGCAGGACTCATCGTAAAATTACTTGGTACTTCTACATCAGCAAATACCGTATAGGTTGCACCGTCCACTGGCTTCGAGAGCGCCTTCTTCAAATCCTGATTGGTGTAAATGGCATATTTTGCCGCGCCTTCATCATAGGTATTCCCGAAAGCATCGTTCTCTACCGGAGCTTGGGTCGCGTTGACCTGTACATCGATATTGACGGCTGCTTCCTGATACTTATTATCAGCAGTCTCTTTCATATGTACCGCCAGAGCAAAGTACTTGATCTCACCATTCCCGACGATCTCATCCTCAACTACTCTTCTTGTGACATTGAGTTTTTCGAACCGGTCTTGCCCCTGATTCAAATTCTCTGTCAGTTCCGTCCAGTTATCGGCTGTCTGTTCGCCAGAAGATGTCATATTGTCCAGCACGGCAAGTTCCAGAGCATCACCAAGATGCGTCTTATCCGCGACCGCCGTCGGGATAACATCCAGATCAAAGCTTGCGGCTAGACTGCCCTTGTTTTGCACTGCCAGATAGACAATCTCGGTTTTGCCCGGCTCCCAGTTGATGCCGTTGCCGTTCTCGCTGAAAATGTCGCCCTCTTTGTTAGCAATGCTCTCATAGCTATAGTTGCTTCCTTTGCCGTCCAGATCCATGAGCAGATCAATGTCCAGCTTTCCTGCCTCAATACGGTTCCCTTTGTTTATTGCCGAATCCGTGAACCAGGCGAATGTCGTCCCGGCCAGCAGCGCGCCGCAGCAAAGCAGCGACAGCCCGCTTGCCACAAGGGACTTCTTTGTGCTTTTCATGTATTCGTCCTCCTTAAAATTTTGTAATATTGATAAACATCTGAGCGACAGCACATATCACTCAAATAATCTATCCGGGTTGTTTTTTGCCTGCACCGCCTCGGCCGTCATGTCGAAGGTGATCCCGGCGGTTTGATAAGCGCTTCCTGCGGATTCGTCCATTTTGACGATAGCCGTCAGGGTGCGGGTTTCTCCGGCGGCCAGCGGCGTTTCGCTGGTACAGGAGGACTGTTTGCTGAAATCTTTTGCTTGGCCGGTAAACAGCAGCTTGTCTCCGTCATAGATGGAAAAGGTCAACGCTTCCTGTAAGGCGCCTTCCACATTTTCCAGATACAGTCGGTAGTGGACATCCGCCGAGCCGGTGTTCTCCACCGTGAAAGCCCGTACAAGGCTGTGCCCCGGTTCGATATTCATATCCGAGCCGTCGAAAACGGTTCTGCCGCCGTTGAGTTCGATTTGTACCATTCCTGTTTCAAAGGCATTGTCCTCCACTGAAACGAAAGAGGCAACCAGCGCATAGGTTGTCACCACCAGCATGAGAAACAATACGGCAATCATCACAATACTGCCGACTGCTTTTTTTCTTGTATGATTTGCCTTATCCACGCCGCTCCTCCTTTCTCCGCCGCGTCAGCAGCAGCAAAAGCATGAGCAGGAGAGAGGACAGCGCCAGCACAGCCCATAATACAATATTGGTTGTATCGCCGGTCTGTGGCGGCGGAGTCAGCCCGCCCTCGTCTTTAACATACCATTCAAAATCCGCCCTGAGCGTGGCCGCCTGATATTCGTTGCCGACCGAGGTGTCCAGCGACACGTCGATCTGATAATAGGCGGTTGTTTCGTTTTGGGCGTTCTGTTTCAAAAGCTCGGAAAATTCCTGCCCGTTGATTTCCGAGAAAGGTGCGTCGCACAATACCTTACCGGTATCCAAATGGGTCACTTTGATATGTAACATATCACCGAGGGATTTGGTCTGTTCGGTCACATCCGCCCGGAAAAACAGGGTGATGTCCGCGTCGTGATATGCCTTGACGCAGAAATACCGGGTTTCCGTATCGCCGGGAAGCATATTGCGAACCTCAAATTTTTGATTATCACCCGGTTTTCCCTGATACAGCTCCAGCTTGGGTGCTTGGGGTTTGTCCGTGCTGCCGGAGTTTGTCGTGCCGTCGGTATAATCCCTGCTCGCCGTTCCTTCGCCGGAAACGGGAACGGAAGCAGTTCCCTGTCCGCTCTCCGGCTGGGAAGTCACGCCCGAATCGCCGGGGGTTTCGGAAGACGAGCTTTCCTCTTCACCGACCAGGTTATCCGGTACCGTCACCGTTGCCTGCGTCGGAGCAAAGAAATTCAGATATATATATCGCGCCGCAAGGCCGCCCGCACTGAGAACCAGCAGGACAGACAAAAAAATAATCACAATTTTCAGCCGTGATGTTTTTTTGTCATTTCCCGGTTCTGTCATTTGATCTGCCGGATTTTTCATGTTTCACGCCCTCTCCTTATTCACTTTTCAACATAATCCGCATTATGTTATACACGTCATAAAAACAAATAATGCCAGTGACTGAGCAATCCAATTTTAGGCGAACAAAACCAAGCCTTCTCTGCATTCTGATTTCAAAATATCAGAGAGGGCTTTATTGTTATACGATTTTTACCGATTTCAAGATTTTCATGCTTTTGGAACTGAAAAACCTTTACAATTCAGATGTTTTATGCTATAATTTTAAATGTTTAATTAGGTGAATCATGTTGTTTTTTAATTCTCAATACAACATAATGCGGATTATGTATCGAACCATCTTTCAAGACAGATTTTTTACATTATCAACCGCATATTTTCCATACATCTGCGGTGTTCTGAACCGGTGGAAATAATGTAAATGCGGGTAGTGTCAATGTTGCTGTGACCTAAAATATCAGCAAGTTTGGCAATATCCTTTTCGATACCGTAGAATACCCGTGCGAACAAATGTCGAAGATTGTGCGGAAATACTTTCTGCGGATTTACCCTCGCCTGCTCGCAAAGTTCTTTCATCTCCCGCCAGATATTGGTGCGGCTCATTGTCTTGCCTGTGCGGGTAATAAAAACTGAACCAGTCTTTATTCCTTGCTCCGCTGTATAGCGGAGCAATTTCTTTTGTAAATTTTTTACGATAAATACGGATCTTGTTTTCCCCTTGAGGGAAACAACCGCCTCGCCGCACTGAACAGCTTCCACCGTGATATATTGCAGTTCGCTCACACGGATTCCTGTTCCACAGATTGTTTGCAGGAGCAAACAAAGACGGTGGTTGTGCTTTTGTTTCGCCGTTTTGCACAGCCGTTCATATTCCGCCCTCGTCAGTTCCTTTTCTTCTGAGCAATAAACCTGCCGCTGTACTTTGATTGTTTTCACTTTGCAGTCCGGCCAGCCGAGAAACAGAAATAGGCTGTTCAAGGATGCTAAGGCCGAATTCACGCTCCGTACAGCGTAGCCGCGACTGACAAGCTGTTGCTTGTATGCGATGACATATTCTTTCGTGATTTCAGAATCTGCAGTGTACGCAAAAAAAGCTTTCACATCACGAATATACTTTTCGATGGTAGCCGCACTTTTCTCCTCCCGTTGTAAATGCTTGCAGAAATCGGATATAATTTTTGCCGTTAATACTCGTCCTTTCATTGTGTTTACCTCCGGATAATTGTGTTTTCATTTTACCCGAAAAGCATGATTTTGAAATTATTTTTCCCTTTGACCCTTCAAAGGTTGTTGTATGTTACCTTGGAAAAAAAGTCTTTTGCAAGTAATATTTTCGGATATTAAAATTAGTTTTCATTTACCAACAAAAAAGGAGTCAGGATGAGGGATAAGTCTCATGCTGGCTCTTTTTTTAATACTGTCTGGACTTTTCTGTGATATACGTTTGTGTTGCCAAGCGGCAGAAAGGAAAAATATTATGAAAGATAATTTAAAGAAAATCGGTACAAGAGTATATCTATATGAAAAAGATGCGCTGATTAAAGCGGAAGGATTATTAACAACGGAAAAGAGTCCAGACACAACGCCGATGAATGAAAACAGATTAATGTAACTCGAAGCTGGTTGAGCGTAAAAACTTGTCAGTTTTTTATGTCAAACCAAACAGTATGCCCATATTAGAAAAGAAACATACAAAGACCTTGACAAACATTTATTCTTTATAGTGTACTTTGTCCTCTCGCAAAAATTTTCCCATTATGGTCTCTCCTTTCGTCAATAAATCTGTGCCATAAATATGTCGGAATCTTTGCAGAAACAGTCTGATCTTTTCATATGACATTTTCAAGATATTATAAAATATTCTGTTCTTCTCGTACGACCGTCCCTTTCTTCTCACGCCAGCTTAAAATCATAGTGCAGACACAGGCAACGAGGATCAGCAGAAACCACCTATTGTTCAGTAGGACATACTGCAAGTGGTGAACTGCGTTAATATGAAAGGCTGCTAATGACTCCCAGAAAAAACTATTCATATGATTCCCTCCTTTTTATGTTCTGACGATTGGGGTATCTGATGTCATATCATAAATCACTTGCCAGCATTCTTCGTCCATTGGATTTTCGTTACGCAGAGCGGTTGCTGTGGTCACTCGAACTGTCTTGCCAGCCAAACCTTTATATCCGCCTTTTGACTTTATCCACAGAGAAATCTGGTTCATTATCCTTTTTTGCAATATTTCACGGTTTGGCGTTACAATGTATAAATCATTTGTAACCTGCAGCATCTTATTGCATTTAGCTGAGAAATCAGCCTGTACATGTGTACCGCACTCATATTCCAAGTACATTGGAACACCGTCTTTGGTCGCAACAATATCTGGAATATACAGACCGCCGCGCCGAAGCTGGATTGTGTTCTCTTTTCGATCCATGGATACAGAATCAAACAGACCACTCTCAGAAAGGATTTGCCAAAGCGCCTTTATGCCATAACCGTGAGATGGGTTGTCATGTTGGCTTATTATGATATCTAATTCGGATAATACCGGTGTCTCCTTATATTTATCCTTGTACAACCTATGCCCCACTTCGGTGAGGCGATACGCCATAAACTTAGAACGGATCGGGTCAGAAATCTGTTCTTGTTCTAAAACCCCCATTGCATAAAGCGACCGGACGCTCATGCGCACCGTGTTTTGTGTCACTTTATCCAGCTTCATTTTCTGAATTTGCGCTTCAATATCTGTATAAGAGGAAAAACCATCCTTTCCAATAACTTGAAGAATACGCCACATCAAATCAGTCGTTTTCTTTTGGTACTCGGATAAGTCTATCAAATGCGCTCCGTGCGGCTTATTTTTTACCCTTTGCTGCTCACGGATAATCTTTTTAGCTGGATGCACAGGAATCTCTCTGGACTTTGTACTGACATCACGAGCGAGTTTTTCCATTTCTCGAAGTTCCTCTATATCCACTTCGGAGATATCACTGTCTTCTTCCACAAGCATACCGACTGCAGGAGGAGCCGACGTATATGCCGGCTTAGGTTCGGGCCTTACCTCAGGTGTCTTTTCCTCTGACAGTTTTTTCGTCTCTTCTGAAAAAGGCTCTGACTGCTCTTCTGCTTTATTCTCATTTGTCTTGGTATCTGAATACTCCGCACAATTATGCAGAACTTCAATCTGTTCCGACAAACTCACTATTTTTAGTCTTCTCTCCTCTGCAATATCCAGTAGGCGGCGCTGAAGGTCTGTCCTTTTCACATTGTATTTCCGCAGGCTAGATAATGCTTTTATTGCCATTTCAGCCATTGACAGACCATCCCAGCTATATGTCCTGCCCAGTCCAGTTTCTGACGAATCACGGACCAAAATTTCTTCGCACAATCGACGGCAATGAAACTCCGCATTCTTATAAATATTTTCTGCCTGTTCCCACTGTTGCTTTTTGACACGAAGCTGTTCTTCCAAATCCAGACACCGCGCTTCTGCCCTGCTCAACTGGTTCTGTAAAACAATTTCATTTCTACTCATTCCGCACTCCCTCCAGAACCTCCGCTATAAACTTTTCGGGGGACCAGCTGTATATGCTGCCCAAATCGGCGCCAGGGACAGTTTCGCCCAGAATAGCCATATTTTCTGTTAATATCAAGAAGTCATTGTACATTTGGGTCCGGCAAGCGACAGCTTCGTTTGCCTTTTCTTCGTTATTCTGCAGAATAGCGGAAGACATGTTCTGAAGATAAACCGCCGTGTCTGTCCTCACCCATTCCAAAAGCATATTCTTATACTGCCCATACCTTGTATTGACGGACAATGCATCAAGGGTAACTGTTAAAGAAGATACTTTGTCAAGAAGTTCTTCATATTCCATTGCAACGAGCTTTGGTTCTTCTCCGATACTCATTTTATAATCTAACCGCAGCACATCCTCATATAGAGTCCTTGCCTGCAGATAATGCCGATAAAGCAGATCGTAGACTTCCCGGCTGGCAATTTCCTCGACTGAAACGATTTTAGGCTTCACATTACCCGCTTCATCGTACTGATATTCCGTAACTATAAGACCATAAATGAGAAAAACGGTGTATACACTCAATATAGCCAGAAGGATTTGAAAACTTCTCGCAAGGAGCCGTCTTATTCTTTTTGTCTGCAAACCTTTCTGCTGCTGTTTTTCCTCTTCTCTCTCCAGTTCTTTTTCCATCTGCTCCACGCTTTGATTTTCTAATTCTGGTTCCTGTGCCTGAAGTCTGTCTTTCAAACGGTGCTTCTTGCCTTTTCGCTTGACACAACCTGCTGCTTTGTATTCATACTGCAATTTACCCCGGTTCTTTTTCATCCGCTTTAGCCTCCTCTCCCTGTTTCATTTCTCGCTCTGGGAAAAGGCAGCCTTCGAGATACTCCACACTATACGGAACAATCTCTGATGCAGTATCTTTCCATATATACTCTTCGCCACAGTTTGCACATATAGTTGTACGCGCCACTTCCCGTGTCTGAATGGCGCCGCTTACATAAATTGTCGCTCCCTCCTGTAAATGAACGGCATCCTGATTGGCCTGTTCACCAAAGCTTTTTACCCACGGATAATCCGTTCTCACGTCCGCTGCACCAATATCCCTTATATGATATTTGCGGTTTGTCGCAATCTGGTACTGGCAACTTGAGTATCTGATATTAGTATCATGGTAAACCTGCGGCGGACGGCAGAGATTACCTATCAGAATGACTACATTAGAAATTTCGTTTCGCTCTTTTAAAAGTTCGAATCCTGCCATGGCGTCCAACTGTTCTTCACGACGGCAGACATAAATCGGCGTGATATAAACGGAGTTTCCCTGGACGCTATTCTTTGTTCCACAATTTTTGCATATTGTGCTCTTCAGCACTTCTCGCGTCGTCAATACCCCTCTTATATCCACCATATCACCCTGCTGCATCTGTGTGATTTTCCGAATCAAATCCTCATTTCCAGACATTATGATTGGACAGTCTATATGTAATCTTCCGCCCAAGATTTCCCCGTTTCCATTCAAATATGGCCGTCGAAGAACCTTGACAGCCAGAATTGCTCTTGCCAGGTTTCCATCGGTTGACTGATATATTTTGGGTTTTGATTGAATTTGTCCGTGAAGCAACACAAAATTTTCCCGTGCCACCTTCCTTTTCGCCTCCTTCCGATAATTCAGTTTCAAATTAAATATGACGGAAGTTGTATAAAAAAATTGAGAAGCAGAGCCTATTGGCCCTGCTCCTTATTGGTTATAGTTTAAATTTTGATAGTTTATGCCGCTTCTTGAAAATGTTCTTCCTGCCTCGGAACTTCGATAACATCAACTTTTCTGTTACCAATCAAATAACAATCTCTGCTCCACTCTACTTTGTTAATCTCATCTGAAACACAAAATGGTGCCCGATATAGCTGATTGCTGCTCCGGTCCTGTATAAAGAGCTGTCTGCCTTCTGGCTGAGAATATGTCTTAAGATAAGGCATAAACTCCAACCACTTTGAAATCTGAGGAATAGAAACCGTAACAGATGAATTATCGGCGTGTAATCTTGTGATACTGCCAACAATGATTTGATGTGTCCCATCATACTCTCCGCTGACTTTTACAACAGTTCCTTCCTCAATCTTTTCTTTCACTTTCGCATAGAGATCTGAAAAACATACCGTCTCAACTTCACCTGTGCCATCCTTTAGGCAAAAGGACGCAAATTCTTTTCCATCCTTCTTACGCTTCAATATTTTGATATTTGCAATAAGCCCGCATACTTCTGTTTCTCCCTGTGAGATGTCAACAATGCTCCTTTTCGTTTTATTTGCGGCTTCTGTATTTCGGTATGGTGCCAGCAGGTCTACGCTAAGACAGCACCCCAACACCTTTTCCTCGTCCTCTGCCACCTCCCTGATAGTGTGCGGCCTTGCACAAATAAACAATTCTGTGCGGAATCTCCTTCGATATAGAGCCGCTGCTGGTGTTTCGCCATGGAATTCCAACTCTTTTTTAAGCGACAGCAGGTGTCGGTTTGCTCGGTGATACCACTGCACCAGCTTACGCCGGTTGTTTGTCCAGCAATCCATTGCCCCAGCGAGAATAAATAAATCGGTGTTTGAACTGTCCATATGCGCCCGCTCCATGAAGTCTTTCATGGAGACCAGTCGATTTACAGATCGTGTTTGCAGAACTTTCTCTACAGCTGCTAAACTGACCCCCTTAATCTTAGCCAGGCCAAACAGAATTTTATTTTCTCCACATATGCTGAAAGCAGCTTTTGAGGTGTGGATATCCGGCGGCAGTACAGAAATATGGTTTCGTTTGCATTCGTTGATTAAAACCGGAATACGCTCTTTCTCACTGTGGTTTAGCAAAGCACAAAGAAATTCTTTCGGGAAATAATATTTCAAATAGCCGGTGATATACGCGAGTTTTGCATAGGCAACAGCATGGGAACGATTAAACGCATAATGGCCAAACTCAATCAGCTCATTCCACAGGTGCAACGCCTGAGAGTTCGTCATGCCATCTTGAATCAGGCCGTCCACCAATCGCTGCCGATACGGTTCTAACGACTCCACTTTTTTCTTCGAAATTGCTTTTCTGATTTCGTCTGCTTCCGGCAAAGTCAATCCACCGATTCTATGGAATATTTCAATTAGTTGTTCCTGATAAATCGGATATCCATAGGATTTTCGAAGAATATCATTTAGAATTGGAGAGTTCCTTCTCTTAAATCCATTTCGTGTCTTCAACCGGATAATTTGTTCTGCATACTGCAACGGGCCGGGGCGGTAAATGGAAATCAAAAGCGTCAGGTCCTCCAGATTTTGCGGTTGAAAACGGATTAGCAATTCCCGCATTCCTTTGGATTCAAGCTGGAATACTCCAACGGTATTTCCTTGGGCAAACACCTTTTGAAACACTTCAGAGCTAAGGGGTATGCTTTCCGGGTGAACAGGCTGTTTTAAGCCTCGGAGCGTTTCACTGATGACGTCCAATGTGCGCAGCTTTAACAGGTCAATTTTCAGCAACCCGGCTTGCTCGATTTCTCCCATATCCAAATACGTCTGCCAGTTTCCAACTCGATTGTTGAACAGAACCGGTGTCCTGTCGCTGATGTCTTTTGCATCTGATAAAACTAATCCGGATGGGTGTTGTCCTATACCGATTTGCCTTCCTTCCAAAAGGAGAGCATCGGCATAAATCTGAGTGGCTTTTTTATTCTTCTGAGCGAACTCCTTCAGATCGTCCGAAGATGTTAGGGATTCCGCGTCCTTTTTAATGCATTCCTTCATCGTCCGCAACAACTGTGGGGATGCTTTATGAGCGTTTGCAGCATATTCCAGAGCTTGTAAGGCGCCCATTCGAATTTTCGTCGATATCACACCAATAGCCTTTTCTCCATATCGTTCCCTACAGTATGCTAAAACACGTCCATAGATTTGCGGCGCAATATCGATATCAATATCCGGCGCAGTTTTCCTTGAAGAATTTAAAAATCGAGAAAACAAAAGGTCTGCCTTAACCGGGTTTATGGAAGTAATATTTAACAAATAACAAACCAGTGAACCGACAGCGCTTCCACGGCCGGGGCCTACATAATACGCAACATCTCTCTTCTCCAATTCTTTCGCAAAATGGACGATATCCTCCACAATGCAAAAGTAGTCTGCAAACCCCATTTGCGTAATTACCTGCAATTCTTCATAAAGCCTTTGGTCATAAACAGTTCCCCAACCTTTTCCATCAGGAAAACAGTTCTTTTTTCCTGTTTCCAGCAATTTCAGCAGGCGTGCCATACCGTCTTCTCCCGGAAACAGCGGATAATATGTTTCTTTCGGCAATGACATGGTATAACAGGCATTTACACATTTTTCCCTGCCGGACAGCCCGTTTTGTATTACTTCGGACGGCAATATTTTCTGAAGTCTGTATACAGTGTCTGCCAAACTTTTCATACTGTAATCTTCCCGTCGTCCTTGTTCCTCTTTATGGCCTGCAGTAATCTCTTCCATTAACCACTGCCGCCGGCGATCTTTTATGTTGCTGGCATATCTCGCTTCGTCTGCAATTAGAAAGTTTTTCCCTGCCGCAGTCCGAACGAGCTGAGGCAATATTTCTTCTTCTAAATCCAGGTCATGACAAACAAGCTCAACAAAGAAATTTTCTTTTCCAAATATTTCCGAAAGCTTTTCACAGATATCTGTTGCCGCAGACTGAAAGCGGGATTCCCTTTTTAAGATAGACGTCAGCTTTTTTTCCTCTTCCAGTAGCTCATACCATTTTCTCGACTTCCCTCTTGCTTTTGACGCCTGTTTTAAAGTGTTTTTTTCGGCTTTTGACTGCACTGCTTTTTCCTGAGATGTTTTTGTTTCTGACGGATTAATAGCCTGCAGCTTTTTCTTTTGTCCCTGTATTAAACCCAAATCTTTTCTGGCTTGAGGAGCCTTCTTCAACAATCGATATAAAATACCGTCGCTTCCGCCTGACGTAGCGATCACATGTTCATGTCCGCTGGTCCCTGGTCCAAACCAGGATTCCAGAAATGCAAAATCAAACCAGGAGGCTCCGTCCAGTTTCAGTTCATAGGATTTACTTAATGCTTTCTCAATAATTTTTTGCCCGTCATAGTCCTTGGGAAGCAACAGCAAAGTCCCTTCCATCGGTATCCTGTCCTGTTTCCAATGAATATTCACTTCCACTCCTACACAGACGTCAATCTTAAATTCCTGCATAAGCCGATATGCTTCCATGCTCGAAGCAAAGGTCTGATATTCCGTCAGAATGATTTTATGAATACCACTCATTTGTGAAGCTCTTTGAAATAATTCCCGCAAAGTCATAGACGCACGTCCGATAGAGCTTTCCGACTGTACATGGAACAAAGAATGGATTTCTCTATCTTGGTTTTGCATGCCCATCACACTCCTTTCTTCAGAATTTATTACACCTTCAATATGTGCGATTTTATCATGTCATAAAACACACAGGACAGGAATTTACTCCCGCCCTGTGCAAAATATTTTTCTTCAATTTTCAATATAAAAAAACATTGATATTACAAGGCTTTCTGCATGTCAAATTCTCAAAACCTATGTATTTCCCTTATTTCACCTTACGAACCGAAACAAGAGAAAATTTTTATGCCCCGCCGATTGCTTTGTCCAGCAGTCTTGCGGGAATACGCTTCGCTTCCCTTGTTGAGTGAGCATAGATTGACATCAGCGAAAAACATACCGCAGATTTTCTTCGGTACATACCAAAAAGCACCCTGTGTTTGCTTCTTTCACAGGGCGCATGATAAAGCCCTATCAGTTATATTTTTTCTTTCTGCCGTAAACAACGGTTCCGGTCAAGCCGGCACCTACGGCAAGCATAGTCGTCATCCAAAGGGCAATATTGCTGTTGTCGCCGGTTTCTGGAGAAGTGGTATCGCCGGTCTGGTCACTGCTTGATGTAGAAGTATCTGTCGGCGGCTCAGACGGATCTTCGGTTGTTCCCGTTGCAGGTATTTCCACTGCCGCTTTTTCATAGCCGCAGACGGTGCATTCCTCGTGCCTCAATCCCGCTTCAGTTGCGGTGGCTTCCTTATCCGTTATCCACGCAAAGGCGTGAGCGGCTTCGTTCAGCTTCTCGCCGCACTCACAGGTATTCCAGTGGTTAGTTTCATCGGAATGCCAGCCTGTTCCATCGGCGGTATGCTGACAAGCATACCCACATTCAGAGCATACGCCGTTTTCCCATTCATGGTTGGTCTCCTCATCAATGACAGTTTGACAGCAGCTCCACACTTTGGTATGGGTTGTTTCTGTTGTTATCCACGCTTCAGAGCCGGTATGATTGGCCATATTTTTTTCGCCATAGGGCTGTCCGCAGACCCCGCAGACAGCTTGGGATGTACAAGTGGCAGCGTCGCCCGAATGGGAAGCCTCATCCATTTTTTCCCCACAAGAGCAAAGCTTCCAATGTCCGGTTCCATCATATCGCCAATCGCCCTGTGCGACGCAGATATGCTTACCGATGATAACCGTCGCGGCAGGTGATGCAAGCTGCGTCCCGTTTGCTTGTACACGAACTTCATAAGTCCCTGGGACGAGTCCTGTTATCATATCGCCCATAATATCCGTCCATTCGGAAGCTGTAGATAGCTTGTATTCCATCGTGTTGTCAACACCTGTGATCTCTCCGTCATTCTGCTCGCTTGTCGTGCAGTCCACGCCGCTTACCGTAGGTTGAGCAGCCTGCGTTATGTCAATCGTCTGAACAGCAGAATCAGTGGTAGTCGTACCATTTCCCGGCTTATATACTTTTACATCATTTGCCGCCGTAATGCCGATAATTTCCACCGTTGTGTCGGTAATATTGTTCCAAATTGTTCCGCCGTCCACGCTGTACTTCATGGAGGTGTTGACATTGGTAAGCGTGCCGCTGTCCTCTCCGGTGGCAGTAAAGGAAGCCTGCGGTGTTTCTGCCTGTGACAGAATATTCAATGCAATATTCTGAAATGAACTGGCATAGTCGGTTTTATAGTCTCCATTGCACTGCTCGGAAAATACTTTTAAGGTGTACTGTCCGGCGGTAAGCCCGGACGGAATATTAAGCGTCGCTGTTCCGTTTTTGCTGTTCTGGGCAATATTGCCGTAGTAAAGTACATTTTCATCGCTGTCGCAAAGCAGGACAGAGATATACTCATTATTGCCTATCTGTGCGCCGGTATAGTTGATTTGCACACTTTCGCCTGCCGAAATAGAAACGCTTTTCTGCCCGTTGACAGTGGCTGAAAAGGAACTGCGGCTGCTGTCTAAAAGCGTCAGCTTCCACTCATTACCAGAATAATCAGACACGGGTGAAAGATTTCCTGTACCCCCAATAGGTTTTCCATTTGCAGCAGCAGAGGAAAACAGAACAGAGTTGTTATTTAAGTTAAAAGCGGGACGTGCTGTCCATGAGCTACCGTATGCGGAATACTCCTTCACACGGCCACTTAATTCAACAAGCCCCGCACGGTAAATATCGCTTTTAACGGGAGAACGAAGCCAATAGCTCTCTGCCCCACCATCATAGAGAGCTATTCTCGATTGCCAATCTATAAATCCGTAATCAGTATTCTCTACTTCTTCTGCCGACAGGAAAAAAACTTTTTCATTATACAGAATATTGTCAGAAGCGGCAAAGGTTGTTTGATACCGATCATTGTTACTGGTATATTCATCATCACTTTTCGTTGTTTCTAAAATTGAGTTCAACTCTCCTGTTGTAAATGCATCGGAAACATTGGTTTCCGCACCTATTTCACCGGCAAAATCCTTGCACCATGCCTGTGCATAACTACCTTGCCATTTATTCAGTTCCGGACGTTTATTATTGTTTTCAAAGCTTATACTACCATATGTTCCAGTCCCTAGTGCAACATCACTTAATAGGAAGAAACCGTCACCCTCTTTAGACTCTTCCATGTTGGTTTTCGTGTCTAATACTCGCCATTTAAGTGATTTGTTATTCCATGAGCCATAATAGATATAATCATATCCCGTGGTGCTATCCCAGCCACTAATATTTCCTACGCCAAGCATAATATTTTTATCGCCGTCTGCCGCAAATGCCACCGTGGGAACAAGTCCCAAAGCAAGGCAGAAAGTAAGCAATAAGCTCAGCATCCTTCGTTTCACTTTCATTGTGTGTTTTTCAATCCTTTCCTAAAAATTTGTTGTGAGAAAACAAAAAAGGCGCATCCCGCCCGTGAAAAAACGGGCAGAATACGCCTGATAATTTTATGTAATTTAGGTCTTGACAGATGGAAAAGGGCAGAGTTACGCTATGCCTGCCTGCCTGCCTGCCAAAATTGTGCTCCATTCAGCCATGTTTGTCAAGCCCCTTTCTTTATATATCTTATACATAGTTAATATATCATAAAAAGCTCTGGATTTCAAGAATTTTCACGAAAGAGTATTCATTTCATCTTCTAGTTATTTTTCCCGTTGTGACATATCTTTTGTGACAATCTATAGAGCGAAGACTCCGTGGACGTTTCCCACGGAGCCTCCATCTTTTCAACGGGTTCGGAGAATTTTATCAAATTCCTATAAGGTGATATAGCTCCCTACATCACATCATTTAAAATTTTAAATTTTCATTAAATGTATCCATGCAGTTTTAGTACCCAAATAATAACGGCAGCTGCAATCGCAATCCCAAGTGCAATAAGCACTGACCACGCAGGATACACTTCTCCTTTCTTCCAATTCAGATTTGAGTGTTTTTCCATACAATGCACCTCCAATTTTTTGTGTAAATAAGGTCATGCTTCATGACATTGCTCTCATTCACAAAAAGTTTGATTGCAGCGTCATCAAAAGGATTACTCTTTCTCCGGACGCTTGTTTGCAAATAAAACTTTTCGCTTAAACAGAATACGGACAGGGCGTTGAGAAAGAGCAGTGCGTTTACGGCTGCTCTGTATCTTTTTCTCTATTTCCTTTTCCCGCCGGTAGTATTTAGAATGAAATGTCATGGAACAGTTTCACCTCCTCTATCAGTTTCTTTCAATATGCAAGAAACTGAAAAAAGGACGAGAGCATTTTCGGGGGATTGTTGCACTGGTAAACACAAAAATATCCCTCTAATATTCATTTCATTTTTGAGGGCGCTTTTTCGGGGTCCTTATTGGAAAACTCAAAAAATATCCTTCTATTAGCCGTGACATTTTGAGAGCATTTTTGTAGGCGTTTCCGCAAAAAAATACCATCATTGCTTTCATAAGCCATGATGGTATTTCTCAAATCTCAAATTTATAGCCGATGCAGCGGATAATAAAACCGAAGGAAACAAAATTTTTACGCCAATTTCCAGTTCTGGCTCTCTGTCTGCAGCTTCACCATGCGGGCGTAAAGGCCGTTCTGCTCCAACAATGTTTCCGGCGCGCCTTCTTCTGCCACAGTCCCTTCCGAAAGCACCACGATCTTATCGGCTCCGGCCACGGTGCGCATCCGATGGGCGATCACCAGCACCGTCTTATCCGCGATCAGGCGGGAAAGGGCCGTTTGAATCAAGGTTTCATTCTCCACATCAAGAGAAGCAGTCGCTTCATCCAACAGAATAATCGGCGCGTTTTTCAGGAAAGCCCGGGCGATGGAAATCCTCTGTCTTTCCCCGCCGGAAAGCTCGCAGCCGTTTTCCCCAATGTTGGTATGCCAACCCTCCGGCAGCTTTTCGGCAAATTCATCCACATTGGCCAGCTTTGCAGCGGCCAAAACCTGTTCGTCGGTTGCATCCTTATTCCCGATCCGGATATTCTCCAGAATGGTATTGTCAAACAGGGTAACATCCTGAAACACAATAGAAAACAGGGAGAGCAGCGCCTCCGGGTCGATTTTTGAAATATCCATACCGCCCACAGTGATTTTTCCCCTGCTCACATCCCAGAACCTTGCCGCCAGCCGCGATACCGTGGTTTTGCCGCCGCCAGAGGGTCCTACCAGGGCTGTGACTTCGCCCTGCTTTGCAGTAAAGGAAACATCCTTCAATACGGTTTCCCCCGTGTTGTAAGCAAAACCTACATGGTCGAAGGTAATGTCATAGCCTTTGTTGGTGAGCGTGCTTTCTCCTTGCTGAATCGGATGGTCGAGGATTTCATTCATACGGGCGATATTGGTACGGGTACTGATAACCGCCGCCAAATTTTGCAGCGCCCCTTGCAGCGGGTCATAGAGCCGTGAAACAACCAACAGGAACATAAAGAAGGTCAGCACATCGAGGCTGCCGCCTATCAGCAGGACAGAGCCTACCAACGCAACCGTGGCAATTCCCAGCTTTAATATGAGTGACGCGGACACCACAAAGGCAGCTAACCCAAACTCATTGAGAATGGAGCGGTGTTCTACGGCACGGATTTTCTTTTCCAAGCCTTTCAGGTATTCTGCTTCGGCGTTGTTGGCCTTGAGGTCGCGCACGGTTTCAATGCACTCCTGAATCCCGTCCGCGCAGGCCATCTTTACATCCATTGCTTTCTGATTGAGCCGTTCCTGCACTTTTGCGGAGAACCCCACAATGGCAAAGGCCACCGGGAGCACCCACAGCGCCGCCAATGCCATGCGCCAGTCAAACACCAAAAGGCTGATGGAAATTAAAACGGTGGAGATGATGGAGCCTGCCAGCTCGGGAATGAAGTGGGAAAAGCTCTGTTCCAAAAAGGTGCAGTCAGCCATGATAGTGCTGGTGAGATCCGCCAAATCCTTTTTCCCGAAGAAAGACAGCGGGATCTTCCGCAGCCGTTCGGCCAGCGTAATCCTTCGCACACCGCTTTCCGTATAGGTGGCAAAGTAGGTGGCGTTGTACTGAAAGTAAGTGGTAAGCAAGATCAAGCCAATGCACACCACGCAGCCCACGATGTAAAAAGCGATTTTTTCACCAGGAACACCGCCATTCATCAAATCGCCTACCAAAAGATACAGCAGGCCCACCGGGAACATAAAGGAAAGGTTTTGCAACACGCAGGCCAGACAGCCTTTCACCAAATCTTTCGCCCCCTGCTCGGAAAGGGCATATCGTTTTTGCAGCCGTTTTATCATATCATTGTACCTCCTTTGCAACCTTCCACTGTACGGAAGTTTGATAATCCTGCCACATGCGGCTGAATACGCCGCCTTTCTCCAGCAGATCACGGCTTTTGCCGCTCTCTGTGATCTGCCCGTCCTCGATGACATAGATTTGGTCTACGCCAGCCACGGTAGAGAGCCGATGGGCGATCATAATCACCGTTTTCCCCTGTGACAGCTTGGAGAAGGCTGCCTGTACGCGGGATTCATTATCCGGGTCGGCAAAGGCGGTGGCCTCGTCTAAGATCACGATAGGCGCATTTTTCAGCATCACACGGGCGATGGCAATCCGCTGCTGTTCGCCACCGGAAAGGTACACACCCTTTGTTCCGATTACGGTGTCTGCACCCTTCGGCAGCTTTTCCAGAATATCGTCGCACTGGGCGTTGTGGAGCGCAGCCATGATTTCTTCCCGAGTTGCGTTCGGTTTGCCCATGCGCACATTTTCCAGAATCGAGGCTTTGATGAGGCTGCTGTTCTGGAATACAAAAGAAACGGTATTTATAAGTTCCTCTTTGGCGATGTTCTTCACATTCACGCCGCCAATTTTCACCTGCCCGCCTTGCGGGTCAAAGAACCGGCAGATCAGATTGGCAAGCGTGGTCTTGCCGCCGCCGGACGGCCCCACAAAGGCCACCGTTTGCCCTGCGGGAATTGAAAGGGAAATATCCTTGATAACCTCGTTTTTTCCATCATAACTGAAATGAACATGGTTAAGCTGTACCGAAGCGTCCTTCGGATGCTCTGATTTCTCCGGCTCCCCAAGAGGCTTCAGATTCAATACGCTGTCGATTCTCTGCAAAGCGTCGTCCACGATCATGGCGTTTTCGCTCTGGAACATGATCCGTGTCAGCGTGACAGAAATAATCGGCGTGATAATGATATAAAACATGAGATCCAGCAAAAAGTCTGGCGTTACGCCTCCTTCTGTAAAAATCAGCGCGCCGGCAATCAGCGCGGCAAACACTCCGTTGATCGCCGCCGTATAGAACATCATAGGCGCGCGAAGCTCTTTGGTATAGGCGATAACCCACACCTTATACCGGTCAATGGAATCCTTGAACTTCTTGAAAGAAAAGATGGTCTGCCCGAAGGTTTTCACAACGGGAATCCCCCGCACATACTCCACCGCCTCATTGGACATGTCATCGAGAGCGTTTTGGTATTCCTTCATTTTTTCCTGCATACGCTGTCCAGTCATCGCCATCATAATCAGGAAGCCCAACAAAACTGGTACAAGGCTCAAAAGCCCCAGCCGCCAGTCGAACACCAGCAGCAGGATCAAAAGGCCGCAGGGTGTGGCGATGGCGTTGGCGCGGTCGGGAAGCTGATGCGCCAGATAGGTTTCGGTGGCGGCGCTGGATTCGTTGACAATTTTGCGCAGCCTGCCGCTGCCAAACTGCTCTGCAAACCCCAGCGGCAGCTTTACAATATGCTCCATCGTTTGCAGGCGCAGGTTGGTGGCAATGCGGAACGCCCCTTTGTGGGAGCACATCAGAGCGCCTATGTAAATGAGCACCGCGATCACAGCAAACAGCACCGCCATCCAACCGTTATGGGTTAAATTCTGCGCCCGGCTAAAGTCTGGCGCAACCGCCAACACTTCCTGCATGACCTTCCAAATATAGTAGAAAGGCACTAACGCGATAAGGGCGCTGATAGCGGAAAGCACCCAGGAAGCGTAAGTCAGGTATTTGTGGCTGCCTGCAATCTGTAGCAGGCGTGACAGATTGGATTGTTTTTTCAAAGAAGATTCCTCCTTTTCGTTATATTTATGATAAAGAGAACACAAACGCGTTCTTCTTATATCCGCATAGTTAGTTTAAGCTAACTATCGGGCAAAAATTACAGGGCGTTACTGCCCCATAATTTTCATCCATCCAGCTGTATAGAAAGCCCGCATTTCCTTCACATAGTTTTCTGCATTTTGAAGCGGCATCTCGTGAATTACCAATTCAAAAAAGGTGTGGAACATGCCGGTAATCAGAATATGCTCCAGCGCGGGGTCGATCTGCGGAGAAGGCCGGCCAAGCTCCTGCAAGACTTCCTGATAGGCGTGGGTTGCCGCTGCCTCAATTTCCACCATTTCATCAATGAAGCCGGAAAACTTCGTCCCCTCCGAACAGCAGAGGATCAGCTTACATTCCTCGAGATGTTTATAAGCGTAGTGGAGCATTTCAAACATGCAATTACCGGAAATATCTCCCATAACCTCCGGCTGCTGCTCGTGGGGGAGATCGGCAAATTCCTTCTGCGCTTTTTGAAAACAGCCAAGCAGGTACGCATAATGCTCGCCTACCAAAGCCTCGAACAATTCTTCTTTGCTTTTGTAATAGCCATAAAAGGCCCCTGTCGTCATGCCGACAGATTTGACGATATTCCGCAGGGAAGCGTCTTTGTAGCCTTTTTCTAAAAACTCTGTTTTTGCGGCCCGATGAATGCGTTCTAAGGTTGTCAGATTTTCGTCTATTTTCTCCGCCTCCTTATAACATCGTTATATATCACTGTTATATTTTATACCGAGAAGCGAATTCTGTCAAGAAGGAAATTACCCATAGAGGCATTTCAAATATTGAAGATAGGACAAGGTGGGAGCGCAAACGCCGTCCCACCTTGTCCTTGTATTATTCTTCAAATTTATAGCCAATCCCATAGACGCTTTTGATATACTCCGGCAGATTGGGAGCAATCTTTAGCTTTTTTCGCAGGTTGCTTACATGGTTGTTTACCGCTTTTCTGGAATAGTAGGTATAATCCTCATGCCATACCAAATCCATAAGCATTTCATAGGTAAATACTCGTTTGGGATTCAGGATAAGCAGAGCGAAGATTTCAAATTCCTTGACAGTTAATTCGATGATTTGTTCACGAACCATGACAAGCCTTTGCTCCAGACAAAAATATATTTCACCTTCTCGCATTTCTGTTAGGGGCTGGCCTGTCCGCTTTGAAACAAAATATTTATCATGAAAGACGGGGTAGCATGGATTCTCAACCGGATTGACGCTGCCCGTTTTACCTTCAAGAACAAACTGCGTCAGTTCCTTTTTCTGATCTGCGGTAAGCAGGACAAACAATTTTTCTCCTATTTGCCTGCCGGATTCAGCTAAATCAAGTACAGCTAATTTCCCATATCATCACCACCTAACCATCATCCAATGCTTCCTTTAATTTTTGAAAAGACTCCGCGCTGATCGCGTGTTCTATACTACAGGCATCATGCTCTGCGATTTCGGGATCCACACCGGCTGCGATAAGCCGTTCTGTGAAAAAGCGATGCTTTTCGTAAATCTGCTCAGCAAGCTGCAAGCCCTGTTCTGTCAGGGAGAGTGTGCCGTTGGCATTTTTAACAAGATGGCCGGATTTAGACAGTTCCTTGACTGCCCGGCTTACCGAAGGTTTTTTCACTCCTAATTGCTCTGCGACATCCACGCAGCGGACATAACCATTTTGTCTCTGGAGCATAAAGACAGCCTCCAGATAATCCTCCATCGCTGGTGTCAAGGCCATTGGCGCATCTCCTTTTCTTATACTTACCGCAGAACATTGCGATGATAACGCACTTTCCCTTGTTCAATATAGATCACGCAGTCGGCGGCTTCGGAAATCAAATCCATATCATGTGTAATCAGAAGAATACATTTTCCTTCCTGTGCAAGTTGTTTGAAAAGCCTTACTGTCAGCCGCATATTGTAACCATCCAACCCGCTTGTCGGTTCATCAAATACAAGTAGACTTCTGTTGCTGGCCGCCGCGATTGCCAAAAGCAGCCGCTGTTTTTGCCCGCCGGAGAGCGAGGCCGGGTGCCGGTTTTGAAAAGCGTCCAATTCCATTTCACTTAATTTCGCCAAAGCTATCTCTTTTAGAGCAAGTGTTTCTCTTTTTCCAATCCAAAACTCATCCAAAACCGTAGGGGCATAGAGCTGGTAATCGGCATCCTGCTGGACAAAAAAAGAATGGTTTGTACGCTTCTTCCGTTTCAGATATTCTCCATCAATCTGAACAGTACCCATAGCACGGTACAATCCGGTGATCGCCCGGCACAGGGTAGACTTTCCAGCGCCGTTTGGCCCCGCAATGGCGAGGATTTTTCCGCTTCCCGCTGAGAAAGAAACCTCCTCTAAAATCTGGCGTCCGTCCAGCATACAGGAGATTTCGGAAACCTGCAAGGTATCCTCCGGTTTTGACTGAAACGCGCCGCCCACTTGAAAAGCCGGTGTGTCGAAGGGACGCAGCCCCATAGCCGCAAGCTGTTTTTCAGAGAGCTTCAATGCCTCATCATGGCTGTAGATGGCGGAAATTGCGCCATTCTCCATAAAAACAAGCCGGTCAAAGGAATCCCGCACATAATGGAAACGGTGTTCCGATAGAATAATGGTATGCCCGGCTTCTTTCAGCCGGTGAAGCAGCGTGCCCAGCCGTGTCATAGCGTCGCTGTCCAGATTTGCGGAAGGCTCATCCATCACAATTACTTTTGGTTCCATGGCGCAGATGGACGCAATCGCGGTAAGCTGCTTTTCTCCGCTGGACAACGGAAATATTCTCCGGTCGAGCAGCCGGTCAATGTTCATCTGTGCGCATACTGCTTTTACCCGTTTCTGCATAACGGCGCGCTCTAATGGAATATTTTCCATGCCCAGCGCAGTTTCATCGGTCGTATTGGTGGTAAAAAACTGGCTGCGCGGATCTTGGAATACGCTGCCAACCATTGTACCTAACTGATGGATCGGCACTTTAAGAGCGTCCTGCCCATCCAGTAAATAATTTCCTGTAAGGTTCCCCGGATAAAACTGCGGACAAAGCCCGTTGAGAACCCTCGTCAAAGTCGTTTTGCCACAGCCGCTTTTCCCGGCTAAAATCACCAGCTCACCCTTTTTAACAGTCAAATCAATATTGCGCAGTTGGCTGTCCTCATGGCTGTTTGCATAGGAGAAGGAAATATTTTTCAACTTGATCACAGAATCGCTCCTTTCTCCAGTACAAAAACCGCACTGGAAATCAACGCCATAAATACGCAAAGAGCGCCATCCTTCCAGCCAAAATGAATAGGGCGGTAACTGATGGTTTCGCCGGAGAACCGCACGCCGCGCACCGTCATAGACGCAGATAATTCTTCTGCCACCTTTGTCGTTCTTAAAATCAGCGGGATTAAAATATATTCCACCGTAGAGGGAAGATGGGTAAGCGTGTGAACTACGCCTACCCCAATCCCCCGAAACCGCTGGGAAGAACGGATGGCCCGGTATTCCCCGGAAATCGTCGGAAAAAAACGAAGAACTACCGAGGCCGCTATCCCGACAGCCTTTGGAAAGCGCATGGCCTGCAAAGCCGCCATCAAAGAGCCTGTAGGCTCGCCGGCAAGGGCGGTGGCAAAGGATAGGGGAATCAGCATTTTTCTGCCGACAATCCCTATGCTGGACAGCATGGAGCTTACGGAAAAGGCTACCTCGCTGTCCAGCAGCCTTACGCCTGCCCAGCCAATACCGTAAAAAACAAGATAGTACAGCACATACGGTAAAATCTTATTCGTGTTCCCTGATAAAAGATGGATCAGCAGACACCCCAGGAACAGGCACAATCCTCCGATTTCAGAATGAACCAGCAGGATCGAGGCAATCCCCAGCAGGCAGAGCAGCAGCCATGTGCGGGGGTCGGGCCGGAAATGGCTCTGCTTTCTTTTTTCCATTAAGCAACTCCAGCAGGCTTAAAGTGTTTGCCCAGCATTTTCATTCCCAGCGCATATCCGGCAATGGACAACGCTGCGGCGGCAGCTAAGGCGATGGCAATGTTCTGCGGGGCCAGCCAGAATCCTTCTAAAGATGCGATAGCCGCGTCCGCACTCGCGGCATCCATTCCCATAGCCACATAACTTTGTACCATGCTGTCGCGGAACAGCAGCATGGTCAGCGTACTGCCCATTGCGTTGAGCATCCATGTAAGCGCATGAGGGATGGCAGGACGGATTTTGCTCTGATATCCGCCGCCCAGCATAATGAGTTCATTTACAACTGCCAGAATTGCGAAGAACACGAATACATAGACGCTGCCCGTAAACAGGAAGTACAGGCCGTAAACCATGGGGATGATAAACTGCGTGCCGATTTTCGGGCATTTTTTCACCAGCAGGACGTAGATGATACCGTTAATCAAACCTGCAAGTCCGGGTGCAAGAAAATAGACGAGCTGCAAATTCGCCGCAAACGGCATGGTGGTCACAAGTGCGATAGCCGTTTCAACGCAGGCCAGCAGCAGTACAATGACAAATTCTTTCAGATTTAACACCTTTTCTTTCATTTGCGAAACCTCCTAAGATTGTTTTAATGTATAATCTCCAGCTTGGCTTTGCAGCCCCCACAGCCGGGCATATAATCCTTTTTGCCCTGCAAGCTGGTCATGGGTTCCTTTCTGTACGATCTTTCCATCCTGCAATACGAGGATTTGCTCTGCGCCGCGCACCGTTTTTAACCGGTGCGCAATCATAATGACTGTGCGCTCTTTGGAAATCTCGTCCAGCGCTTTCTGCACCATGGCCTCATTATCCGCGTCCAAAGAGGCGGTTGGTTCGTCCAGCAGAAGGATTGGCACATCTTTTAAGAATGCTCTGGCAAGAGAAATCCGCTGGCGCTCACCACCGGAGAGGGTCGCGCCCCCTTCCCCAACAACTGTGTCGTAGCCTTCCGGCAGGGCAGAGATAAAGTCATGGCAGCGGGCTTGTTTACACGCCTGTATCATCTGTTCTTCCGTAATGCTCTCATTGCCAAAGCAAAGGTTTTCCCGAATAGTCCCTCGGAATAAATAGGCGTTTTGCATGACCATGGAGATGTGAGAAAGCAGACTGTCCGGTTGGGTTTCTTTTATATCCTTACCATCCATTCGGATATGACCGGATTGATAATCCCAAAACCGCGCCATCAGACGAATCAGAGTGGATTTTCCGCTTCCCGATGGGCCTACCAAAGCCGTGAGCGACCCGGATGGGGTGGTGAAAGAAACGTCCTTTATGACATCTGTGTCCTCTCCATATCCAAAAGACACATTCTCAAACTGATAAGAAGTGCCTTTTTTAATCTTTTCTGTACCAGACGGCTCGTCTGTCGTCATCACCTTGTCTAACCGCTCACCGGAAGGTATCATCCCACGCAGTGCGGATATGCTGGTAACAACCATCAACTCCGCATCTACCAGCTTGGTCGCTAAAACAAGAAAGCCTGCAAAATCCAAAACAGACAGCGTACCACCGATCAGCAGATAAAGTCCAACCGCAGCAGTGACGGGAACAATGAACTTTACCAAAGAAGAACACAAGGTGGATAAACTGCCTGCAACTGCTTCTTCTTTTAGCGATTCATCCCGTAATTTCCGCATGGCCGTTTCCAAAGACTGAAACCCGTCCCCTGTACGATGGTATGCTTTCAGATCTTTCATACCATGAAGATATTCATTGATTTGCGTAGCCGCATGGTTTTTTGCCTCCATGACCTGCCGGCTGTGCTTTTCTTTGATACGGGCAATCCCAAACATAAGCGCCGCGCAAACCGGCAGCATTCCGAACATGGCAATCCCCATGCGCCAGTCATAAACAATAATCCATACAATGGAAACCGCCAGCAGCACTCCAACGCCAATGGGATAGGGCAGCCAGTAGCAGAGCGTGTATTCCACGTTTGAAAAATCATTGGCAAAGGAACTGATCAGTTCCCCCGATTCTTTGGACGAAAAAAATCCCAACGACTGGCGGCGCAGTTTTTGAATATATGCCACACGTTTTTTGGCCGTATCGCTGTAAGCGCGCCCATAGGTGAAGTAGTAGGAAACCAGTTCTACTGCGTATTGAAGCAGAAGATATCCTAAACCTATGGCCGCCAGTGTTATAAGAAGCTGCAAGTCCAATGTGTACGGCGGTACAAAAGCCTGCCCAAGCGTATAGATGGCCATATATGCCAGAATAGCCGGAAGCATACTGCACGCCTGTGAAATGAACAGCCACACGGTAGGCTGAATGATTTCTTTTGGCTTATGAAAGGTGAATTGCCGGATTATCTGAAACATGCGCTGCGCCTCCTTTCATCCGCCAGTTTTCGGTTTCATTTTGAATCGCCCATAAATGCGCATACAGGCCGTCCTTTTGCAGCAGTTCCTGGTGTGTTCCTTGTTCTTTCAGCTTTCCGCCTTCCAGAACAAAAATCATATCTGCGTCTTGAATGGAGTAGAGGCGGTGTGCGATCATCAGGACGGTTTTCCCCTTCAGCAATTCCGCCATACCTTCCCGCAATGCAAGCTCGTTTTCTGCATCCGTAAAAGCCATCGCTTCATCCAGCACGACAATCGGGGCGTTTTTCAGAATCGCCCTTGCAATGGCAATGCGCTGCGCTTCTCCACCGGATAATTTATGCCCGCCGTCACCTAATTTGGTGTGATAGCCTTCCGGCAAGGCTTGAATAAAATCATGGCAGCGTGCAGCTTTTGCCGCACGCTCAACTGCTTCTTGAGTTACGTTTTGATGCATGGCAATGTTGTCATAAACGCTCTCCGCAAATATGTAGGTATCCTGGAACACAAAAGCGACCGTATCCATTAGGGCCTTGGTGGAATAGTCCCGTATATCCTTTCCTTCAATCGAGATACTTCCGCTTTCCACATCCCAAAATCTTGCCAGCAGTTGTCCGGCTGTGGATTTCCCTCCGCCTGATGGCCCTACCAAAGCGGCGAAGGAACCTGCCGGAATGTGCATTGTGACATGCTCCAGCGCCATGCGCCGCAGAGGGTCAGCCGCTTTTTGGTAGGAAAAACTCACATCCTGAAAGCTAAGCTCCGCAGAAACCGGCGGTGTGTCGCATGTACCTTCCGCTACCGGCTCCATCTTCATAATGTCCTCGATCTGATCCATCCGCACCGCAAGATTCCGCAGGTCTGCGCCAAACTCCACCAATTCCATCAATGGACTGATCACTGCCGGGCCGACAATCAGAAACATCAACAGTTCCATTATCAAGCCGTGATCGCCGGGATTCAGATATAGTAGGACACACCCCACAGCTAAAAGGAAGGCCAGCACAGAGAGCGTGATCGTTTTGTAGGCTCCGTAAATAGGCGTAACTCTTTTTAGGTAGGCCATCAGGCTTTTTCGGTTTTTTTCTATCAGGTTGGTTAGCCGTAAAGCTGCTGCCTCCGGCTTTCCAAAGATTTTTTCTTCTTCCATCCCGGACACATACTCTGAAAATGCCGCGTCTAATTCCGTAGAGGAACGGTTGAGATCCGTCCAAATCTTCTGCCCACGCTTCCCTCCAAAAGCCGAAAACTGAATGATAAACGCGAGCATCAATGCGGCAGCAATCGTCAGGGCAAGCGGTACATTGATGGAAAACAGCAGCACCGACAGCGAAACCAGCAAAAGACCGGCTCCTATGAGGTTCGATACATCATGGGCAATAATATTCTCCATCTTCTCGATGTTGTCGTTCATGGCCTTTTGCACGGCACCAGACTGTCCGCCCGTGAAGAAGCCCAGATTCAGCCTGCCCATGTGATTCAGAATCCTCATACGCAAACCGCAGAGTGTATGAAAGGCACAGGAGTGGCAAATAAAGCTGCCGATAATTGAAAGCACAATGCCAATGACAATGCTTGCCAACGTAATTCCCGCCCACAGCCATGCAGCAGATACGTCTACTGCCGTATTGTTTAAGGACGCTTCCAGAAAGATACGGACGATTTGGTAGATTGTATAGAATGGAACGCCCGACAGTAGTATGCTGACAGAGGAGCAGGCCACACCCAATATGTACCGGGCAGAGCTGCACTTTGCGGTTTGGAATGCCCGCAGGACAGCGTTTTTCTTTGTCTCTTTCATATTTCTCCTTTCTCTGCCTTTCGGATTGATAGAGTGTAAAGGCAAGTAATATTTTTAGTTAGCTTTACCTAACCAAAAGCATTATGCCGAAAATCTTTGTTTCCGTCAAGCGGCCCGGCGGTGCCTAAAACACACCGCAATTATCCGGGACTATTTGAAAAAGCCTTGATTTTATGCGGTTTTTTTGATATACTTTATCTCAATAGTTAGTTTTTGCTAACCAAAAATCGTGCCAAAACAGAAAAAGATGTGCCATTTCCGTATAGAGGTGATTACTATGATTACAATTCATAATATAGATGAAACATTGCTGTTTTATGGTTCTCTGGGAGCCGAACAAAAAGAAATTGGGAACTGCACTTTGTTTACTTTTTTCGATAAGACTTCCTATGTCCGGTTTTGGGGAGATTTGCATGGTTTTTGTGTGGCTTCTGTTGACGTTATATTTCCAAAGGATATAGTGTTCCGTTCGCAAATCCAACAGAGATATATAGGAATCGGCTTTACGGAAGAAGGACAAATGATTAGTTATAACCGAAAATCCGAAATGAGGAAATCCCGCAACGGCATAGACTGCTATGTTTTTAATTCTCCGGTTCCTCTTTTTATGAAAATATCCGGTGGGCAGCGGCTCCGGTTTCGGGGAATGTATTTTCAGGAATCTTTTTTTCGAGAAAATAACGTGTCTCTTTATGACAGCTTTTGGGAGGATGCTAAACAATCTCTAACCTGCAATGAGATTCATTCGCCGGAGTTGTTATCTGTCTATCGGCGTATTGAAAATTGCCCACTTGCAGGAGACGCATTTCAGCTTTGGATGCGTGGACAGGGATTGACTGCTGCGAGTTATCTGCTGGATTTGATGCAGCGATATACTTCGGCTTCGCCTGTTTACCTAAGTGAAGATGAAATTGCAGCCGTTTTACAGGCAAAGCGATTGATTAAAGAAAACATCGGCAGTGTTCCCACAATTCTTGAACTTAGCAAAAGTGTTGCTCTTAACAAAAACAAGCTCCAAAAAGCATTTCAGCTTACAGAAGGCAAAAGCATTGGGGAATACATTCGGGCATTGCGGATGGAACTTGCTCTGGAACTTCTTGAAAAAAGCGATATGTCCACTGGCGACATCGCAAAAGCAGTTGGCTATCATGGAGTATCAAATTTCTACCATATCTTTCAGCAGAGATTTGGAGAAACGCCGCAAGCAGTCCGAGTATTGCTTCAAAACAATTAGAAATTCAGTTATATTCATAGGCTGTTTTCACAGATTGGCAAGCAATACAAACATATACATGTTTGCGATTTTGGCGGGGTTGCTCCCCGCCAAAACGCTTGTTGAGGGATAACCCCCAAGCCCCCAAGATCGCCACCTTCGGTGACGGCTGCGCGTCCTGCGGACGCTGAAAAATTTTAAGAAGCAAAAGAAAACCTCTATGCAAATGGTTCGTCCATTCACATAGAGGTTTCTTATTTCCCGTTCACTTGGCATAGGTCAGTATTTTTGCAATACTTCTTTATGCTCCTCTGCCATTACTATACTCTCGTCCTTTTTTAAAATGGAGATGCCACTGGTTTGACAGACAGTACGGACGTAATTATTGCTTTTTTTCCAAGGTCTGCACTTGCATTTCCCAGTACTTTTTGCGTGTAATTGTCTTCTGGAAAATGTTTTACCAAAATATTCTCTAGCTCCTCAATCTCATCACAGTATCCGGGAATGAATAGTTCTCCACCTTGCAATTCAGCCATTCGGTTTATTATTTTTCTTCTGTCGCAGAGTGCCTCCTCGATTTTCTGTAAAACAAGTTCACGATACCATACACGGTCCTCTTTCATTAAAGTAAGCAGAGGATTTGGATCCAAGCATTTTTCTAAAATATAAATCGGTTCATCTGCTTCGCCCCAATCAATAAGGCGTTTACGCATTCCAGGCTGTACATCTCCTACTTCTGTTCCGATGTTGACGACGCCATAAACACTTGAATTACACAGTCCTATCAGATCGCACTCTTTCTGATTGAGAACACGCTGAAAGCCATCATCCGAAGCGTCAGTATTCAAAAGATAATGATTTCTGCCGCCGCAGATATCCGCAACAATTCCCAATGCCTTCGGAAAAGAAACGCCAAGGAACTGCATCACCAAATGGAACACATCGCCGCTGTCGCCGCAAGAATAACAGGTATAAGTATTATCCTGTTTAATAAAACAGTTTCCAAAATGCCGGTCTGGATGATCAGGATTTGGACACAGGATGCCGGTGTTCCTAGACAAACCTCTGTCCTGCTCTATTTTGATTCCTATTTCCTGAGCAATTTCTTTCATATCAGCATCTGCAAGCAGCTGCTCTGTATCGTAACGGAGTTTATTTATCGCCCCCATCTCCTTCTCCTCCTTTCTTCACTATCTCTTCGCCCTGAATATGCCGAAATATGAACAATGGGAAAAACCGATACAGAATTTCCTGTATCGGTTTCTGCCTATTTTTATAACTTGTGTTTTCAATTATCCGCATCAGACGGCAACACAGCCTCAAAAAAGCTAATGCGGTCCTTGTTATAGCTGCTGAATCCAAGGCCGTCAAAGATAAACCACTCGTACTGAACGAATCTTCCATCTTTATCGTACAAGCGGCTTGCACGTTCTTCTATGTGGATTTCGCCGACAGGTTCTCCGGTTTTCCAATCGGCTGCCAATAAATTTCCGTCCGCAGTATATCCATAAATCAACACAATCGCTTCACCGCGAACAGGTGAGAATAACGAGGCAAAAACGGGCTCATTGTTTTCGACACTGCTTCTGACACGGGATAAATCCTGAAGCAATATCTGATTACGGCCAAAACGACTGTCATCCAAAGTCGGCGTTACGTTTCCATACGACGCTTCTGTACCTCTGCTTACATCCGGATCTAAATCCATAGAGGCCATCTTTTTGCACGCAAACAATGCTGGACCGTCTTCCGGCAAAAGGAAACATAGAATATCCCCGCATATCCTATTGTTTAAGTACAGTGTAAGTCCGCAGAATGAAAATTGGTACAGCATTTCCATAGGCTGTTCATACACTTCTACTGTTGTGTCCGGGCCTGGAATATATACAGCACCGTCTGAGTTTCTCCGCAGTTCCCGATGTATGCCATCTATTATCTCATATGCATAGCTGCCTTCTGGAAATTGAGCCCATCCCTGAAAATTACAGAAACGGTATCCATTCAAGGTCCGTACCACCGCACCGCATGCCCTCGACTCCATATTATCAGGCCACATCACTACGTTATTGACTTTAAACGGCGATTGCACAGATTTTCCAGCTTCTTGCATTTGTTTCTCTGCTATTTCAATCAATGTCTTATTATATATGGTTGGGCTTGTCTCGGTCAGAAAAACCTCGCTGGAATCCATGATGCCATCACCGTCTGTGTCTACACGGTAAGGATCTGAGCCAATTTGCTGCTCTTTGCTGTTCACCAAACCATCCCCGTCAAAATCATCGTCTGGGTGATCCTTAAGATATTGATTTGATGTCAAAACGGCAGACACATCCGCCTCCAATTCAATTACCGGCTTTGTGTTTGTAGGTCGAAACAGCACAGGAGGAAGATACAGAATAATTACAGTTACAATAATGCTTACCAACACATTACGCAGCCATTTTGGAAATTTTTTTCGTTTCTTTTTTTTCGGAATCAACGTATATTGCGGTATGACATTAACTTCCGGTGACCTAATCTTTCGGAGTCTTTTATTCAATATATTCACCATCCTTCCCTTTTGAATATGACAGATATTCTAACAAAATTATTTTTCGTTAGGAGCTACCAGTTTTTTACAATTTTCTTTTCACAATTGCAGTAAAATGCAAGCGAGAGAAAAATTCTCCCACTTGCACATTAGCCTTATTATTCAATTTTCTGAACACGTCCAATTTCTCCGGTTGTTAGCTGCACTTTGATACCACGGGAATGATATCTTTTTTTAGTCAGTATTCGAGACACTTCGCCTTTCGTCAGTTTGCCGGTTGACTGGTTTATTTTCTCGACAATTTCCACTATACCGCCAATACGGATCTCTTCCCGATATTGTCCACTCATTTATCTTTCACCCCTTTCACTCGTTTCACGAGGCTGGTGTTACGCATGATAGGAGCGGCTGAAGCAAGCGAACTTTCAATCATTTTTTCTGTTGAGATCAAGACTACTTCTTTTTTTGCTCTGGAAACGGCAGTGTAGAGCAAATTTCTGCTCCATAAAATCGGTGGAACAACATAGGCAATCACTGTTGCCTCGCACTCTGAACCCATGCTCTTATTTATCGTCTGGGCATAGCTGAGTTCAATGTTTTTTAAGTCGTTACCTCGGAATTCCTGCCGGCGGCCATCATCAAAAGCAATTGTAATCGCTTTCTTGGGAATACTGATTTCAACTACGGTTCCTACCTCACCATTGAATACATCTTTGTCGTAGTTGTTTTCTTTGGTATACATCACACGGTCATTGACATAAAATTCTATACTTCCCATAGAGACCGCCTCCCGACCCTGTGTCGGATTTACCAGTTCCCGCAAAATGGGATTCATTATTTCGGTTGAAACCTTGCTTTTTTGTTTTGTCGCAGTCAGATACTTAACATTCTCAATCCCATACTGCTGGACAAGCCTTTCATATTCGCGTATAGATTCCTCCTGAATTTCTTCAGCCGAAACCTCCGAAATATATTGGAAGCAATTTGGTTTTAGTGCCCAGGCATGTGTTCCCAACCCACGGTTAATTCGCTCAACATTTAAAGATATTAAATCTCCCTGCCGGTGTCCAACTGTTAATTTCACGGTCGGTATCCGTCCGCTGCGGATTAAGTCGTCAAAAACTTTTCCCGCTCCAATAGATGGTAACTGGTCCCTGTCACCGATCAAAATCAGCCTCGCACCACTACGTACCGCCTGCAGGAATGAGGCCATTAAAACTACGTTTGGCATTGTCGCCTCGTCCATAATAACCAGGTCATAGGGCAGCTGGTTCTCCGAATGATACCCGAATCCCATCTTCCCTGCATGATATCCATAATCTAATCCACGATGGATTGTGTGGGCGCGTTTCCCCGATGATTTTGCCATTTGAAATGCGGCACATCCGGTCGGCGCTACAAGCAGAGTGCTTTCAGGATGGTTCCACGCCTTTAATATAGCGTTGATTACCGTTGTCTTTCCATGTCCCGGTCCTCCCGTCAGAATCATAACCTTTTCTTCCATCGCCGTTTCAATTGCTGTTTTCTCTTCCTCCACAAGTGTAAAACCTTTTTCCGCCTCGATATCAAATATCGCCTTTTTCACCCAACTAAGTGGAACAGTCCGATTGGCCGGCGCATTCAGAATGCGGTCTATAGACTCTGCACATTCGCATTCAGCCTGGTAAATTGGTGTCAGGTAGACATTTCCGTCTTCCAGAACCACTTCTCCATCCTCTTGGAGTTTGCCAATTTCATAACGCAGGCGATCCACCAAGACAGGCATTTTCAGCAAAATACGGAGTTCATTTCCAAGGCTTCCCTCATGCATGAAGCAATGACCATCTGCAGCTACATTTTGCAGCACATGGAGAATTGCCGCACGGATTCTCGTGGAACTATCTTTTTTTACCCCACAGGCTGCTGCCAATTTATCAGCTTTTAAAAAGCCGAATCCTTCGATATCCCGAATGACACGGTAAATATCCTCTTTCAGCAGCGGTACACTTTTTTTCCCGTACTTTTGATATATGGTCATCAGCTGATATTTAGTCGCGCCTCTCAAGTATGTTGCGAGCGGGATGTATTGTTTAGTTTCTTGATAACTCTCCTGGATTTTTAAGCTTTTCGCCTCGGTGATTCCCGGTATCTCACAGAGTTTTTCCGGTGTATGTTCGATGATTTCCGATATGTTATCTCCAAAAAGCTCATACAAGCGTTCTGCCATCGACGGGCCGACACCATACAAGAACCCGCTTTTAAGATACCCGAGTATACTTTCCGGCTCAACCTTCTCCGCTTGAATTGTGGCTGTCTCTGGATTAAACTGCAATCCGTATCTGGGGTGTCGTTTCCATTCCCCCTCCATTTCAATCATTGCGCCGAGATTAGGTTTCGGCATTCTTCCTGCAGCTGTGCGAGAGGTTTTGCCATATGAGAACTTGATGACACCAAATCCATTGGCATAGTGAATGATTTCCTTGATTTTTCCTGTAATTTGTTCCATTATGCCGCTCCTTTCTCAGCAGTTGTTTCCAGTTTCTTTCGCTGTATTTCAAGTCTTCGTACGCTGTATTTCAAGTCTTCGTATTAAAGTGCTTTGACGGTTATCCTCTTCATTGTTAGCGACTGCCATGGCAACGGTAGCCTTTGTAGCAAAAAGTTTAACATCTTGCTTGCCCCGCGTAATCCCTGTAAAAAGGATTTTCCGTTTTAGCATCTTTTTGGGCTTCGATGGCAAAACCAAAAACACAGCCGGATACTCGCTTCCCTGGCTTTTATGTACCGTCATGCAGTAACCCAATTCCATATCTTCAAATTCGTCGATTGTGAGAAGGATTTCAACCTGGTTTATCTTAACCTTGATATATTCCTCTGATACAATATCTGTGATAATCCCCACATCGCCATTGAAATACCGCATTCGATAATTGTTACTATTCATGATGATTTTATCTCCGATTCGAAAAACAGTTCCGCCATAATGGATACCTTTGGCATTTCCATTTACCAACTTCTGAATCAAGGTATTCAATTGAGATACAACGCTTTTAGTACAAGCCAACACCTGGACTCTATACGGATTATTCCTATCGTAATACTTCAGAAATTCCTCCTGTACCCTGGCCAGTATTTTATCATCTTCGACTGAGATTAGTTCAAAATCATCGCCTTTGCTGAGTTTTGAAATTCCCATACAAATAGCTCTTGCATTTTTCAATATGACAGAACTTGATTTCTGCCGGAATACTTCGGTAAGTTCTACCGTTGGGATTCCTTTGCTGCAAGTGAGGTCATGCAAAAAATTTCCAGCTCCAATGGCTGGAAGCTGCTCATTATCGCCTACAAAAATAACCGTTGCGCCGGGTTTGATCTCATCCAACAGAAGGTCAGCCAGTTCAATGTTGATCATAGATGTTTCGTCTACTACATATAAGTCGGCCCGCAGCGCCTTCATCGCCAATTTCTTTTCCGTCATATTTCCTTTTGTAAATTCCAAAAGCCTGTGGATGGTAAAAGCTTCTCTTCCGGTTGCTTCGGAAAGCCTCTGCGCAGCCCTTCCCGTCGGCGCGCACAATAGAATCTCCGCATCTGGTTTCATCATTAAAAATGCTTCCACCAAACCTCGCACAGTTGTCGTTTTTCCTGTTCCTGGTCCTCCAAGCAATACTTTGACCCCTGGTGTACGCAAAAGGGAAAAAGCTTCCTGCTGTCCTTCCGCAAAACGGATTCCGGTTTTCTCCATGACTTGCTCTACCAAACTATCGCAGTATTTTTCATAGGGTACTGCCGAAAAGCTCATCTTCCCTATATTCTCCGCAACACGTTTTTCCGCGTTACGTATGGAACGAATATAAAATCGGTTTTCCTCTCTTACAATACCAGAACGGGTGGCCAGTTCTATACCTAAATTGATTGCCGGCAACGACACCGGTTCCGGAAACACCGCATTTCGCAATAACCGTTGCGCTTCCCGAAGCAACTGCTGTTTGTTCAGATATGTATGCCCTTCCGCCGCAGCTGCCTGAAGAGCTCTTCTGACCCCATGTTCCAGGCGTTGTGCGCTTTGGCTGTGTCCGCCGTTTTCCTTTGCAACCGAATCACAGATCACAAAACGCAATCCGCTTTTCCGCCCAATGTCATAAGGGCTTCTTTTAAGCATTTCTAATGCCTCATACCCGTATTTTTTGTACAGCGACAAATAGTCTTTATAAATTCCACCGTGCTTTACGATGTAATCATACAGTTCTTGCTGGGTGTACCTGTTTCGCAGCTTATGCAGCAACTCCTGGCACTGTTTCCGCGTCAAGCCCCGCAGTAAAACCATTTGGTTCTCCAAAGCCTCGTCCAAATCATAGCAAGCCAGTCGTTTTCCAAAATGATCGATGATATTTTGGGCTGTCATAACGCCTATGCCTAGCCCACTGCTCAACAGAAATTGGAGTAGAGCTGCCGAATCCATAGGAGGCCTTTTGACAACGGCATCCTTAATTTGCAGGCCAAAAATCTGATTTGTCTCCCATGTTCCCTGTACGGTTATCTTTTCCCCCTCTTCAAACGGAAGAATATTGCCCGAGCAATGATAATGTTTTCTTTCGTGCGTGTTCTTTATCTCCAGCAGAAAGGAAGTGAATCCGTCCCGCAAATCGCGCATAATTGTCTTTTTATATGTCCCCTGTAATTCTACTTTTGTTTCCATTGGTAGCACCTCCTATCGTCATTAATCTGCAATTTGAATATGAAAGGAGTTGATTGATTTTAAAAGAACTATCCTCATCATTAAAACTAAATTGCACGAATTTTTACGATTGAAGGTAAATTTTTGCCAAACTTTCCTGCGTGCGAGTTTTTTTGTGGACGTGTCCGCAAAGTATGATTATAATTGAATTAACCCAAAAATCAGGTGAATTCAGGGTAGGATCTTTACCGCAAGCAAATGCCATAAATGGCTCTTTGCACAATTGGAGTAATACGCACGAAGGAACTAAGAGTTGTTTGTCCTGCCCAGTTCCTTGAACCAGCCCAAATGTGAAAGGAGACAAATAATATGAAAGGATTTGAGTTTTATGCTGATTATTCCGAGTATGAGGATGAAAGCGAAGAACAAAAGAATTTTCAGTCGAACAATCGAGACAAAACGACGAAGTCGAACCAGAAAGTTATGACGCGTGAAGAATTGATTCAATGTATCGATATGATACGAAATGGCACACCTGAGGAACAGGAAAAAGCCACAACAGAAATTCTTGTCCGCAATGAGCCTTACATCAAAAGCTTAATCAAAAAATTTTATCCCACCTACGCTGCTAGATACATGGAAGATATGATTTCCTGCGGAAACATTGGTATTCTCTGCGGCCTGTTTAAAGCGAACCCGCCGTATGACCCAACGATAAGTACTTTTTCCACTTTCTTTTCAAGGTATATCATCCATGAAATTTCTGACTGTATTAGTCAGATGGTACACAACACATCGCCGCACTATTCCGCTACCGCTAAAAAAATTAACCGTGCGATTGCGGTTTTACAGGAACGCGGAATACGTGAGCCGACCATTACCGATATTATGGCTGAAACAAAACTTGGCTCTGAGGCAATTCAAACGGTTTTACTGATGCAGTCTGCAAACTCCGCCTTGCCTTTGGATCATCCAAATGTAATGGACATGCCAGCTCAGGAACAGGAATCTCCGCTGGAGATTATCGAGCGGCTTGAGCTTCTGGAAGACCTGCAGAATGCCATGAAAAAATTGTCAGAAAATGAACGCCGTATATTGGAACTGCAGCATGGACTCAATGGGGAAACCCGACATACACAAGCTGAAATTGCAAAAATCCTTGGAAAAGGTGTTACGGTAAACCAAGTTCATCGTATGCGTGCAAATGCGTATCGGACTTTATATCACGACCCTAAATTAAGAGCACATTATGAAAACGAGTACAAACGGCAGGAACAAGAGTACTCCCTCTTGGTGGAACAGACCATTATCCCCTTGATTCTATCTGCAAGCACATTAGAGCGAGAAATGCAAGTTTTGGAGACAATCCCTATTGAGGAAATCTCTATATAACAGGTTGTCTATGCCCCTTCTCGTTTTCTCTCTTACTATGCCGCATGCAAAAGAGGCTGAATTCGCAGGTTCCTGTTCCAATAATGCCGATATTAATAAATCAAATGTTCAAAAACGCCAAAGTTCTGTAATGAGTTAACCCCCACGAAGCTGTTAATGCTTTGTGGGGGTTGTGTCTTTTATTACTTATTTCAATATTGTCTAACGCCACCCATCAGGGATGCAGTCGCCATAGCCCACCTTGATATGAGCATCAAGAACCTCTATGGCCTCCCCAATCGGTACGCACCTGGTCCGGTCTGTGATAAGTTCCCGCATCTGCCTAATTGTTAACGTGGGGTAACTCTTGTGAATGAAAGCAAGATAATCGCTTGTAGCCTTTGTAGAACCTGCAACCCGACGTTTCCGTCCGGAGACAAAATACTCCACATCAGGACCGCTCCTTCGATATCTAGATATTCTCGTTCGCCTCCCTTTTACAGCTCTTGAGCTTTTTGATAATGTGCTTCAACATAGTTCGGACATTTGCTGCCAACAGATATTATGGGGATATTACTGGCTTTTTTAACATTATACTATTTCATGAAATCTAGTATAATGTGAAATTCATGTTTCGATAAATGTTTTGTAAATCTGGGCGCCGTCATGATATGCCATGTCGTGAATTGGCATCTCTATTGAAAATTCTTTGTTTCTACAACATAAGTTAATAGTTCCATCAACCCATCTCTTGAAAACCTCATTGCCTTTATTCTTGACTTTTGTCTGCAAATGCATTATACTAAATTTAAACAACTGCCGGGTTGCGTCTTACCCCATTCCGTTAGGCTAGAATAGGAATGGTGGATAAGACGCTTTATTTTTTATAAGCGAGGTGATAATATGTTTCGGGAAATGCGTAGAAAACGGCAGGCTTTATCCACAGAAACAATGGCCGCCGTATTGCATAAAGGCACATCTGGGGTACTGGCATTGTCCGGAGATGATGACTACCCCTATGCTGTACCGATCAGTTATGTATACGATGGAAATAAAATCTATTTCCATTGTGCAAAATCCGGACACAAGCTGGATGCAATCCAAAGAAATGCAAAAGCATCTTTCTGTGTTGTCGATCAAGACCAGATTGTTCCTGAAGAATACACCACCTATTTTAGAAGTGTGATTGTTTTCGGACAGATACGGGTACTGACGGACGATAACGAAAAGAGAGCATCCATAGAAAAGCTCGCAGTTAAGTATGCGCCAATGGATACTGAAACCGGACGCAGAGATGCCATAGAACGGGAGTGGAAACCGCTTTGTATGCTGGAAATGAACATTGAACACATGACTGGAAAAGAAGCGATTGAACTTGCGAAAAGGAAGCTTTGACCACCAATAATTAAATACGATAGAGATAAAATCAGCCCGCCGGGGTTTCATTTTATTGTGTAGTAGGCCTGCGTTACACAAACGCAGGCCTTTTTCATTTATGAGGAGGATTGATTATCATGTATGAAGGTAAATCACATTCACTATTCGCTAAATACGCTGTACCTCAAATGATTGGACTGCTGTTTAATTCAGTCTATATCATTGTAGACGGTGTATTTATTGGCAACCGGCTTGGCCGTGATGCGATGGCGGCAGCGGCTGTTTCCGTTCCTTTGGTGGAGATACTAATCGCATTGTCTATGGCAGTTGCCACAGGCGCAGGTGTTATGATTTCTTCCCACCTTGGCCAGGGTGCAAAAGAAAAAGCCCGCAACATCTTTAGCCTGTCTGTTCTTTGTACAGCTGTCATGGGCTTTCTGATCTGCATACTCGGAAATATATTTATTCATCCTCTGGCTGAGCTGCTTGGGTCAACACCGACTATCCATGATGAAGCCATCAGCTATATGTGGTATATCATTACCTTTTCACCATTTCTGCTTTTCAGCTTTTTGCTAAGCGGTCTGGCACGCAACGATAATCGCCCGAAGCTGGCAATGTTCGCCATGATTTTCGG
>OLOJ01000345.1_pt1 | contig 48627 bp, 29 predicted proteins | sample 1672251 | NCBI WGS metagenome assembly OLOJ01 (sample SAMEA3136664, study PRJEB25190) | human gut metagenome | biome: human gut; feature: human-associated habitat; material: faeces | place: Austria | collected 2013 | reverse complement strand
CCGGAAGGCAATGCATCGGACAGATGAAGCAGGAAAGAAGACAGAATGGAAGGTGTAACCGGGTCGCAAGACTAGAAAAGCCTGACAGACTGTCGGAAGCCCGTGACTTCAGTCATGGGTTCTTCACGATGACAACCAGGAGACGTTTTGGGATAACTTGAAAAAGCTTCCAAAAACGGAGCTAGAGTATGTGTGGAAATGCTATGGAAATCTAAAAATAATAGAGAAAAACACATACAACGATGAATCGTTTAAAAATTATTACAGCGCGATGCAAGAAGAAACAAAAAAGTTTTGGAAAACAAGAATGCTGTAAATGGCTAGACCGGAATGGTTAACTGAAATATAAGGGATTGCTGAATCTACTGATAAAAGACATCTCGGCTTTTGCTGAGGCGTCTTTTTTGTGCCCAAGGTTCTACTTTCTGTTAATTCTGGTTAAAAAATTCTGCTTTCTACCAACTAAAACTAATTTTCTCAAACTCAATTTAAAGAAGCTGAGGAAAAGTAGTAACAAAATAATGAATTTTGTTCTTTCCTCTATCTCAAATTAAAATATTCCACCAAGTTTAAATAAATTCACTGAACGGAACTATAAACAGTTATACGGGATGGAAAGATATGCACTTGCCTCAATATTACGTTACGAGAATAAAAGGGCATACAGATTTTCAGATATATAGGTGCGAAAGAACATAGATTGCGTAAACGTAAGCTGTGTAGATGTGTATACAACACAATAGTGTATAAGCATTCTACATTCCCCCAATTAGACTTAAAAAATTATACTTTCCCCCAACTTAAGTTAAAAAATTATGTTTTCCCCTAAGTTCGACTTAATATATTTAATATGAGTTGGAGGAAAGCAGTAATAAATAATGCATTTTATGTCTTTCCCCCAACTGGAGTTAAAACATTCCCCCAAGTCAAGTTAAATCGATGTCAATTTAACTCAAACGTGTACAATGGCTGTCGATAAAATATGCGATTTATAGCGAATTTTACCGATATATTGAAAATTTTGTACAAGATATAAGTTAAATAATTTAACCTGTATCTTGTACAAAGCAGAATAATTTAAGCTGCTTTTGTACAAAGTAGAATTTTTAAATCGTAACTTGTACAAAATAGAATTGTAAATTTTCTCCAAAAACGTTACACACGGAAAGATATTCATTTGCCAGCATATTATGTGACAAAGGTAAGTGGATGCAATAATTTTGTTGTATACAGATATGAAAAATGAGTGCTAAATGTGCTGATAGATATCAAGATTAATAAAAATATTGTACAATGTATGATTTTAAACAGAGTACTTTGTACAAACTTAGGTTAAAACATTCTACTTTGTACAAGTTATGGCTTTAATAATTTAATAAAAAGTTCTACTTTGTACAAACTAGAGTTAAAACATTCTACTTTGTACAAGTTACAGATTTAATAATTAAACCTAATTTTGTACAAAGTAGCAGCATGAGTCTTAAAATAATACTTTGTACAAGGTTAAGTTTAGACATTGTACACATTAAGGTTAAATCGACACGACAACAATAAATGTGCGAGCAGACGCAAAAATAGTAGTTTTTCCATCTATACGACAAACGCTGATTTTTCCAATAGATATCTGAATACTATAATATAAATATTAAAATATGCTGATTTCTTTGTTTATTACTTATATATTATATTTATTTAATTTAATTGTATATATTTACAGATTGATTGTCAATTGGCATTGATTCTAAATATGTTGAGCCATGTTTGTAATATTTGTTCATAAACACATTGAAAATTTTGGATAAAGGTTTTGTACTCAAAGAAAGCCCGCAAATTACGTGAAGTTTTAAGCAAGTTTTGCCGTTAACGAAAATATTAAAACCTCGTCCAGATTTGCAGCGACGATTCGGCTCGGTCTATCTGCAACTATTCGCCAAATGCTTATTTTTCGAATAGTTAACGAAACCTGTAAACTTACAGCCGGCAAAATTGCCTGCTGGACTGAATCAATATTCGTTTGCTACATTCAGCCTTGCGATTTCGTTTTCCTGCGGCAAAGCCGTTTGGTAATAAATACAGTTATACAATCAGCCAAATTCTAATCTGAATTCCGGTAAATTCAATACACAAAAAAAATCCGCAAAAAAATATCCACGCCTCAAAATTCCCGCATACTGTATATGTAACAAAAAAATAAAGCTGCAGAAAGGAAGAAAAAATATGCTTAAAGACAAATTTGCATTTATCGATGAGGCAACAAAAACAGCAATCAGAAACGAACAGGACGAGCTCCGGATGCACGGGGCGACAAGAACACTGCAGACGCTCTGCTCTTCTCTCCCATCCGGGATTAATGCCGAGAGAGAAAGATTCAGAAAGATGCCGATGCAGCGATAAGGAGGAAGAAAAAAATGTGTAAAAAAATGAGAAACCTGGACAAATTAAGGCTGATGCCTGTAGAGGATTTGGTACCGCTGTTGGTGCATAAGACCGGAAACGGCTCCTATTGCTCTCCAAGCGGCAAAGAATATCCTGCATACAAGGATGCCGCTAACGATTGCGTTAACTGGCTGAATGCTGATGTTTGTCTGGTTTGGCGGGCATAAGCCCGCCTGAAAGAAAAAATAAAAAAAAATTTTTGGAAAAATGATTCAGTTGGGGAATTTTTTAGCATATTATATATAAGCTAAGTAAGAGAGACGTTCTCTCTCCTGCCCGTTGCAGGCTTTGGTATCGAAAAAGCAGTAACAGGGAAAGCTATGCGGAAGAACGAGGGCTCCGGTTCTCGTGATGCTGCGTAGTGGAACCTGTTCATATGAACCTCCACCGTCTGGGTATGGCATGCCCATATTTGGACTGGCCGATGCGGATACTCTCTGGAATGTCCTTCTCGCTCATTCTGGGTTTGTTGCAAAAGATAAGGTTCTGATATTGTTTGGATGTTCTTCGGAATGTTTGGCAGTTGATGGCTGAGAGGTTCAGAGCAACCGGCTCAGCGCCAAAGGCGCGCGAAGTCAGGGCTGCGGCTTTGCCGCAGAGCTGACAAGTAACCGGAAGGTATGAGCCGGACTTATGGTCAAAAAAACTAAATATGGTATATCTTTTTATGGACGCTTAGCTCAGCGGTCAGAGCAACCGGCTCATAACCGGTCGGTCCTGGGTTCGAACCCCAGAGCGTCCACTACTTTTTTTTTGGAAAACAAACACATTCGCAAAGATTGCTGGTAGAAACTGAATTTATTTTTTCAGCTCAACCGGCTCAACGCCGAAGGCGTGAGAAGCCAGTGATGCGGCTTTGCCGCAGAACTGGCAAGTAACCGGTCGGTCCCGGGTTCGAATCCCAGAGCGTCCACTATTTTTTACTGTTTCAATCTGTTCAATATTTTGCACAACAACGCCATATAATTTTTGTATACCTCTTCTCTCCCATTCTGTATGTTGCTCTGTGTGTTGCGGTTGTTTTATTATATATAAAAAACAACAATAGTTTCTTAATTACTTACTCCCCCGGAAATCCCCGTAAATTCAAGGTTTTCGACATTATATAACGGACAAATTGGTTGAAACAACAGGATATGCAGGATTTATTTAACGGACAAATTGGAGTAAGCTTGCGGATAAAAACGATTAGAAATTTTCGCTTATAGTGTGGATAACTCCATATAAAGAACTGGACATGCATGATGTTTATGGCGGACAAATGAGGTTATCCACAAAAAAGGCATAAAAAAGGCGTTATTCTACGGACAAATTTGATTAAAAACAGGTCTAAAAATGCATTTAACGGACAAATTGGAGCGAAATAACGAAAAATGCCGTTGCCCTCCTATTTAGCGGACAAATTTGATGCTTTTGATGATTTTGCAGAATCAAAAAACTCCATTTTGTCCGTTATAAGCCTTGAAAACAGTGGATTTGCCGTGGGCTTTATTTAACGGACAAATTTGATTATCTGTGAATATGAATGGATTTGACGGATTTTGGACAGCTTATTTAGCGGACAAATTTGATTAATATGATATTTAACGGACAAATCCGATGCTTTTTAACTCTAAATATATGTATATAACGGACAAAATTGATGCTTTTAAGCATTTAACGGACAAATCTGATGCTTTACGAACATCTAATTTGTCCGTTAAATAAATAATGGCTGATACAAAATAATCAAATTTGTCCGTTAAATAAAAGCTGCCGTAAAAATAATCAAATTTGTCCGCTAAATAGAAATGACAAAAATCATTTGACGGACAAATTGGAGCTACGGAATAATCAAATTTGTCCGTAATAAGAAAAAGAACATGCGTTTTCTCTTATATAAAAATGCTTGCTTTTTAAAGGGTTGTCTGTTATTCTATACATGTTATTTAACGGACAAATTGGAGTGAATTTTTGCATTTAGCGGACAAATTGGAGTTTGCGGTTGACCGAAGGACAACTAATTATTCAGAGTCAGACAGCTTGCAGTAATCCTCTCCTAACGGCATGTTTGGCCACGATTTCTACGTCCGTCGATGACGTATTTGACGTACTTAAATATATCTTACGCTATCTTTTAACGGACAAATTGGAGTGCCAATTTTTATTTAACGGACAAAATGGAGTGAAAAAATGAGCAGTATAAAGACTGATGATAATATAGAAGTTATAACAAATGAAGAAGTCGTGTCTTACGAATCCTTGGACGATTCATTTAAAAAGGCAAATTTACTTATAGAAAGTAAATATAAGGCTTCTCTTATAGAATTAAAGATACTTGATATCGTTCTTGCCAGGATTCAGCATAAAAAGTATGTAACTACAGATGAAAAAGATGGAAGTACAATCTGTTCTATTAAAGCAAATGAGTTAAGAAATTTGCTTGGAAATAAAAGTGGAAGCTTCTATACACAGCTAAAACCTGTGGCTGTCTCAATGGCTGCTACTACTATTGGCTTTGAGGATAATGAAAATGAAAGGTTTGTCTTCCTGCCTTTGTTTACCCTTGTAAAGTATGAAAATTCCGTTTTTACTGTCAAGATTAATAATGATTTGCAGCCATACATAAACCCGTCAACAAAATTTACAATTTTAGACTTGCCATTAGTGCTAAAATTTAAAAACAAATACACATTAAAGCTCCATGAATTATTATATTCATGCTGCTATACAAAGAAAAAAGTTGGAAATGCAAAATTGATGCCTCAAAAATCAGATGGAAAACATTTTAAAGTTGAAGTCGGTATCAATGAATTAAAGTTTACGCTTGGCGTTGTAGACTCTTCTACCCGACAGGTTCAAAAGATTTTAAAAGGTCAGCCTCATCCTGATTACGATAAGGCGATGAAATATTCCACTGAAAAAAGTTATGACAGCTGGACAGATTTTAAACGACGTATCATAAATGTAGCCGTTACGGAAATCAACAATACCCCCGAGTGTGGAATGACTGTTTCGTATGAACCTGTTAAAAGCGGAAAAGGCGGCAAGGTATATGGTATCACATTTTATGTTGAATTAAACAGTGGAAAAGATAAGAAAAAATTAGAAACAAAAAAAGAGCAAGAATCTGGTCTTAGTGAAGATGAAAAATTTGAAATGTATGTCCAGGTAAAAGAATTAATAAAAGAATCCGTAAGTATAAAAGATATCAAGTCAATCTGTGAAACGGCTGAATATGATTTTGAAAAAATACAAACAGCATATCATATTGCAGAACTGGCTGGACATATTGAAAATCTGGTAGGATTTATGATTAAGGCTATTAAAGAAGGATACGCCACGCCTGTCAAAAAAGAAAAGAAGAACCAGTTTAACAATTTTGAGCAGCGCCAGTATGATTTTGATGAGTATGAAAAAGTACTGTTAAATCGCAGCTGATTTGTTTTTCTAACGGTTAGAAAAAAGGAATGCATATCGCATTCCTTTTTTCTTCTCTCCTACTCTGACAATTCATCAATCTTTTTGTCTATATTCTCGCGCAGCTTTTTCAGATTTTCCACCGCTATATGCTTTTCGTTCTCTTTAAATACGGCATTGCCATTTACCAGGTCGTCAAAATCCTTTAAGCATTTCGTGATGATTTTTGAACCATCACGGCGCTTTGCTATCTTCTTTGGCTGCTTTGGTTCGTCATAGAATTCGCGTCTTAGGATTTCAATCTTGTTTATAACCCATTGTCTTGAAATATTATCGATTCCGGATTCTGAAATTTCAGAATTGATTGAAAAAGCCAGCATCTCCTGCTTGTCCTCCGGAAGCGTAACTGCCTGTATCAACGCTGAGAATGCAATGCCGGAATCAGCCAGAACCTGCAGTTTCGGCACTAATTTCAATAAAGCTTTGTACTTATCGATACTTTTTGTGGACAATTCCATCTCAGTTGAGACAATATCAGTAAGTGTTGCGTTGTCCGCCTTCAGCCCTGCTTTTATGCGTTCTTCCTTGTGAGCTGCCATCAGGGCTTCGATTATCTTTGCCTTTTTTGTTGGTGAAAGGTCTGGCCTACCGTGCAGGTTCATCTTGATTAATCTGATTACACGCTCTGAATCTGTTTTTGGCGGCTCGGTTATGATTGTTGGAATTTCTGTGATGCCAGCACATTTTGCTGCAGTGTATCTGCGGTGTCCGGATTCTATCTGGTACTTTCGCTGTCCGTCCATCGTTACCGGATATGCCATGATTACACCTTTGAACCCGTCAGTTGACATATCAAGCGCCATATCCTGAACTGATTCGTCCGTTATCTCACCGTAATATTTCTCATTGTCTCTATCGTAGATAAGTTCGTTTACCGGAATTTTTACGATGAAGTCCTTATTCTCTTCAATGAATTCTTCACTTAAATCACGGAATTTCCTTTTTGGGCTGATGGCATATTCACCAGCTGGAACATTAAGCTTCCCCATTCTTATCTTCTCCTCTCTGCAATCCTGGATATGATTTCTTCTGACAGGTTTTTATATTCCTTTGCAGCTTTGCTCTTGCCGGCATATTCAAAAATACTTTGATGTGAAAGGATATGCTCTTCAAGCAATACGCTCTGGTGGATTTTTGTATCAAAAAGAGATACTTCTAACTGCTCGGCGATATTCTCTGTTTGCTGAAGCATTGTCTTGGCGATATTGGTTCTCTCATTATATTTATTCATAATGATTCCAAGATATTCTAACGAAGTGTTTGAAGTTGATTGGATTTCTTCAACACTGTCATTCAATCCAATGATGGCTTTTGGTGATGCTGCATCAGGGTTTACGATTGGCATTACATAATCACATACAGACAGACATAATACGTGTGACCAGTTTGGGCTTGGCGGCACGTCTATTAATATGTAGTCATATTTCTTTCGCATTTGATTGATGAAGTCCTTGAAGGTCTTGATTTTGTGTATAGACATAAGTCCTGTTACCTCAGTATTGGCCGGAACTATATCAAGATTTTTTTTAACCGGAACAATTACATCTTTCGGGTCTGCTCCCCTGAATATATGCATGATTGTCTTAACGTCAGAACGCATCGGGTCCTGGCTGTCTCCTACTTTGTTCCCGAATAAAAAATATGAAATATCTGCGGCCTGCCCGTCAAGGTCAATGATTAGAACGTTTTTCTTCTTGCTTAAATAATCAGCGATGTTAAATATCGCGCAGCTTTTGCCGCAGCCGCCTTTTTCCTGCAAAATTGTTAATGTAATTCCATTTCTTTCTTCCTGCAATTTTTTACACTCCATTCTGAAATAAAAACTATATTTGCTTTTTATATAATAGATTATAAGGTTAAAGACGCGTAAAATCAACAAAAATGACATAAAAAATATAAAAATATGCAGATTTTTTCAGAATTCCGGCAGGTTGTACTATTGCAAGGCTAAAAGTTTGAGTGCTCTTCGTCTGGCTTAGCAATACGCTGTCGTAATTTTTTTCTAACGGTTAGAAAAAAGCCGTCCTGTTTCCTATAAAATTCAGCATATTGTAACAAACCAAAAAAATAAGCAAAAAAAATAAGGAGAAGAATCAATGGCAAAATTACTAAATGACGAGCGTGAAACCCATATCAATATGGTTCACGGTTCAAGCAAAATGAGAATCTATACAACTGAATATAACATCATGAAAAAACTGGACAGGTACGTTGAGAACAACGAAAACTGGAAAATTGTTGAAGTTGGAATGGTGCACGGTGAAGTCGTGTCAAAAACATATGAAGCTCCGAAAGACCTACTCCTCATCAGGGAGAAAAAGCGAATGCTGACTGAACAGCAGCGGGCAGACGCGGCGGCAAGACTTAAAGCATATCATGCTGCAAAGCATGCAGATGACGACGAAATGGATGTGGTTGATTTCGGTACAGATGACAGTGACCCGGATGAAAATAACGAAGAAGAGACAAAAGAAGATGATGCTGAAACGGTCTCATCTTCCGCTGATGCTTCTGCCAATGCTGCAAATGCTGGAACAGCAAATAACGAAGCGCCGAGACTTGAGCCGGAGAAATTATGGCCTGAATATATGAAAGGCAAAAGCGTTATTGATGAAATGGACAAAAATAGATGATTTTTCTAACGGTTAGAATTGCACATATTGTCTTTTCTAACCGTTAGAAATCGACAAAATTCTCTGGCCTTACAGCCTGTCGTGAAAATCCGCAAAAAATTTCCCATTTCATGCGATTTCATGCATATTAGAAATAAGCAAAGAAAAAGTCTTTGCAAAAACCGAAATCGGCCGGGTAAAACCGCCCGAAAAATAAAAAAACAAATGGAGGGGAATAATTATGCCAGCTTATAATAGAGAAGCAATTTGTCAGTTTTGTAACACTAAAATCATTCCACCTAAGAAGGGCTTCCGTTCTTCTGCTAATGGAAATTATATCTGTGAAGATTGCGTAAAGCTGCTTGGACAGGCTTTAGATGTCAGAGGTAAATCAGACGGAAAGGCAAAAGCAAAAAAACGCAATAAAAAAATGACACCAAGAGAAATCAAGAAAGAACTTGATAAATACATTATTGACCAGGACAGCGCGAAGATTTCAATCGCTATTGCTGTTTATAACCATTATAAAAGAATGGACATCAAGTCAGACGTCAAATTGTCAAAAAGTAACGTCCTGCTGATTGGCCCAACCGGAAGCGGAAAGACCCTGCTGGCTCAGACAGTTGCAAAGATGCTTGATGTACCTTTCGCAATCGCTGACTGCACTTCCCTGACTGAGGCGGGGTATGTTGGTGATGATGTTGAAACCATCTTAACAAAGCTCCTTCGTTCTGCTGACGGAAGCGTTGAAAAGGCAGAACGCGGAATCATCTTCCTAGATGAAATTGACAAGATTGCAAAATCCGGCGGAAGCTCTGGTGCTGCAAAAGACCCAGCAGGTGAAGGTGTCCAGCAGGCGCTTTTAAAACTGGTTGAAGGTACTATCGCTAACGTTCCGGTTAACGGTGGAAGACGTAATCCGAATGAGAAATACGTTCAGGTCAATACAGAGAATATTTTATTTATCTGCGGCGGAGCTTTTCCTGGACTTGAAGAGATAATTAATAAAAGAACCGCAAAAGATACATCTATCGGCTTTGGTGCGAATGTAGATAAAGGAAAAGAAAAATCTATCAGTGAAGCATTAAGCCAGGTGGAAACAGACGACCTTGTGAAGTACGGATTAATCCCGGAGATTATCGGACGTCTGCCAGTCATCGTATCATTAAATGAGTTAGATGAGGAAGCAATGGTTAAGATTCTGACAGAGCCTAAAGACTGCATTGTTAACCAGTATAAGGAGTTCTTTAAGTATGACGGAATCGAACTGGAGTTCACTCCTGACGCATTAAAAGATATTGCAAAAGAAACTATTAAAAGAAAAACCGGAGCCAGAGGTTTGAGGGGCATATTAGAGGGAATTTTGAAAGATTCCATGTTTAATCTTCCTGACGAAGATGATGTTGAGAAATGCATTGTTGAGAAAGGGGGTAAAGTTAATGTTGTAAGAAAGCAGGCTGAAAAATCAGCCGGCTGAAAAAATAACAGGTTTTTCTAACCGTTAGAAAAACCTGTATTGTGCTATGCACGAGGAGATGATTTTATGGATTTAGAGCAATTTAGAAGAGCGTATATGCATATGGAAGGTGTAACAAATACGCCTGGAAACTTTGTAAAAAGAGGTAGCCGGCTTGTTGAAAGTGTTGTTAACATTCCAGGTGCCATTAAAAGAGACGTCGATGAGTCTAAGATGAACGCTAAAATTAAAAAAGACATACTTAACGATATCAGGGAAAATGGAGGTAAAAATTTTGACGCTGAGACATTTTCAGACCTGGTAAAAAGTGGGGCAGCAAGACCAAGCCATACAGGAGCTGCTATGGAGCAGCTTGGCCATTCTGCAGCCGCTATGGGAAAAAGTGCAAACGAATTAATGCAGACTTCTGCGGCAATCGCCGGTGGAAAAAGAAGCGACATGTATGATGGCCAGGACTTGGAAAAAGGCATGGGGTTTGCAATTGACGCTGAACAGGCTATAAGAAAACCTTTAAGATTGTCAAATAAAGCATTAAAGAACGCGATTAATATAGGAATGATGACAGGGGCTACAATAAGAGCGTTCAGAGACCATGATATGAAAGAAAAAGTAAAAGATATCACAAAAACTAAAACTAAAGATATGGAAATGCCAGATATCGGAGGAGAAGACAGATAATATATCTTTCTGACCTAACCTAATGTCGAATATTGTTAAAAAATGTTTCACGTGAAACATTTTTGTCTAAAAAAAGACAATGTTTTGTTTTCTTATGGAATCCTGCATATTACATGTACAGAAATGCAGAAAAGAAAGGAGAAAAATATGCAGAAAATCTATACAGTCGAACAGCCGAAAATTCATTTGTCAGAGGTTATTGGATACGGCCCCGAAAATAAAATATATATCATTTCGAATGATATTTTCTTTGGTAATAAAGAAGAGCTGATAAGGTTTCTTGCCCGTGCACATAAACAGGTTGTAAATTGGAACGGCAAACCTATCCGTGGAGAGTTCAGAAATGAGTATATGGAGAACCAGGCGCTTAATGGTTTTTCAAGGAAAAGTCGTTATGAAAATGTGATAGATGAATCTTTACATGTTACTGAGCTCAACATGGATTGGAAGGTAAACAAGTTTCTGTTCTGGCTTGATACGCCGGAACAACCAAACATTGACGTCAGGATATTTAAGAAAGAGGTTGATGCTGCGTTCTTGTTTATTCCAAAAAATATTAGCCATATTGAATGGAATTACAGTATTATGGCTTCAATTAAGAGCCGCCAGGGCAGAGCCAAGCATAAGTGTTATCCATGGCGCAGAGATTCAAGATATATCCATAGAGCACGTGCTGCTTATGGTATGGAAGCTGAGGAAGAATATAAGGAATTTGTCAAAGCCAAGGATAAGGAATTCAAAAGTATATGGCCTGATGAAGACTTTGGAGGATACCACTCCACCGGCTGGAAAGATAACTCCGGAAGCAGGTATCGCCATCAGTGGGAGGCAAGAGAGAGCAGAAGGTTTGAAAAAATAAAGAGAAAAAAAGACATTGCAATGTTCAGCGGAAAGAAACTTGCTGGACGAAGTGTCAGAAGAACAGAAGAGGAGCTTGATGCTGAGCTGGAAGAACTGAGAAAAGAATTTGGATGCTAAAAAATCTAACGGTTAGAAATTTTCTAACCGTTATTTTTTTTGCAAAAAAAAATATTACAAAAAAATCCGCAAAAATCCGTCTCCTTTTTATTTTTTTAAGCATATTATATCTGACAACAAAAACAGGCGGTTTTCTAACCGTTAGAAAAGCGGCTCGCAGCTTCGGGATACGAAGCATATCTCGCAGAAGAATTCTCTGCCGGCAGCCGTAAAGCGGCTGCTTTGCTGCTTAAGCATATTAGAAAAGGAGAAAAAGAATGAATAAAAATATTTTAAAAAAATACTATGAAATGCAGGGCAAGGTAATCCTCCCGGAACAGAAAGACAATAACAATGTTGAACTGGCAGCATCCGTTGCGGCTAATTTTGCGTCAATCGGTTTCCCGATGACAACAGAGCAGACGAAACATCTGGCTAAAGCCGATAAGGATGATATCATTGCATTTTTTAAGACAAACTACGAAATGCTCTCTGACGTGCTTGGAGCTGGCAAGAAGCTTACTCCATTTTATCCTGACTTCCCTGAAGGCTGCATGGAACGAAGTTATGCAGAATATTTTCTTGACCAGATTATCTATGGTCTGTCAGGTCTTGAACTTGAACCGTCTGTTTATATGAAAGAGAAAAAGACTTATCCTTTTCTCGGTACACCTATGCATAGAATCCTGATTGAGGGCAGCAATGAAGACCTTGATGAAACTTTCCGTATGGCGGTCAAATCTGCCATCGCATACTCAAAAGAGCAGCGTGAATTCATTATGGAATATGTAAAAGAAAACCCTGGCAGCATTGATGCGTTGATTGAGAATGTATCAACAAAGAACAGGGAGAATGCTGTCGCATGCGCGATGATGGTGGAAGAACTGTCAGGTAATGCAATCCATACTGCCGCATTTATGAAACAGCCTACTGACCTTTTAAGATATGCTGCATTCAAGTCTCTTAGCAAGGACGGCTCTGCCCGTGACCCTTACGAAGCAATCCCTTTGCGTGATGACGCGAAGACAATGCCATCATTTAAACTTGGCCGAAAAGACCGTGCTTTTGTGATGGACTGTCTGGCAGCAATGGACAAGGGTAGTGGGGAAAGACTGTCTAATCTGATGCATGGTCATGACAAAGAATGGGAAAAGCTGTTTAACGTTCTTCATATCACAGATAAGGCCTGGGCAAAACCGAAATATGATAACGTTAAGCGTGCAATCATCATTATTCAGAGTGAAGAGAAGATTGACCGTCCGGCAAGACGTATTGAAGAGGCAATCAAAGCCGGTGATGTTGAAGCAGCCGTAAAAGAAGCTTCAAGAATGCCTGGTGATTTTATGCGCCGCTTTGATAAACTGTACCGTATGGGAATTGAACAGGGGAAAGAAGACCTTGTTGTAAATGCTATGAAAGAAGTTGCGGCAAAAGCCGGCATCGCGACTGTGACCGGAACAATCGGAAATGTTGAGCAGCGCGACCATGACGACGAAAAACGTTACTTCAAAGGCAAGAACGGAAAGGTTGTTGAAACAACAGACAAGAATAGAAAAGCATTCACAAAAGAACAGATTAAAAATGTTGTTGATGCTGCAATGAACGGAATGTCTGAAAAGTTTGCCGGAAAAGACAGCATGGGTAAGGTCTATATGGCTGAAGGTGTAAATGACGTGAAAATCCCTGTTGATATCCGTGATAATTCCGGAGCGATTGGCAATATGACGTCTGGCTCCAAGATGCCGATTGATGACAGCTGGGAAAAGATGCGTTTCTTTGTTGGCTGGACTAACATCAACAACAAGACAGGATATCATGATGGAAGGGTTGATATTGACCTGACGGTTGCATTCTGCGATAAGAACATGGATATTGTTGGGTTCTGCGGATGGAATGGAAGTAAAAACGGAAACGGTTTTGTGTATTCCGGTGATGTGCAGGATGGCGGCCCGGCAAAAGGCAAAGGCCGCGGTGAGTTTATTGATGTTGATATTGATAAGCTGAAGGATGACGGTGTTGTGTATCTTATTCCGCAGATTAACAGTTATACATGCCAGAAGTTTTCTGAGCAGCCTCATACCTGCTTTGGTGTTATGAAGAGGACATCTGACGATATGGGTGAGGTATTTGAACCCGCAACTGTTGTAAACCGCTTTGTACTTGACAGCGAATGCACACAGGCTTCTCCTTATGTGATTGATATCGTCAACCGTGAAATCCTATGGATGAACGAGCAGGCGATGAACAATGTAGCATCAAGAGGGCTGAATGGCGTCCTGAAACGTGTAGGCAGAACCTGCGATTCAAAAGGTATGTCCCTGTCCAGGCTGATTGAGGCTAATGTTATGGCAAACGGCGAGTGGACGAAAAACCCGCAGAAGGCAGATATCATTTTTGTCAGGGATGCGGAGGAGATGTCTGATATCAAGTCTGAATTTGAATTAGATGGAAGCTATGACATGAAGTTTAAGCTTGGAAACAACATGGAGTATATTACCGGATATTTAATGCAGGAAGGAAAAAGAGAACCGGAGAAACTGACACCGGAAAGTATCAAGGTGTCGGTGGAAGTAACAGAAATGAAATGAGACTGAGTTGCTGGCCAGTCCTGTCCTAAACGGCTGGGGCTGGCCAAATAAAAAGGAGAGGGGGATAATGCGATTACAAAAAAATAAAGTTTTTCTAACGGTTATATTTTTTGCCTGTGGGATTGGAGCCGGGTGCTTTTGTAGCAACCCGGCTTATGCTGCAGGAAATGATGAGAATTTGGTATACAACTTTAAGGATGCCAAAAAAGAAGGCACGGTCACCTTTACAAAAAAGTGGAAAGACAGAAAACTAAATGATAACAGGCCTGTTCCCGATATTGAAATCAGTACGGCAAAACCAAGAAAAGATGTGAGGGGATATACAGTAACATTCCACAGTAATGGCTTAAAATTTGCTGACGGTTCCACCGAAAATGAAATGATATTTAACAGCTCAAAGGATATCGTGAGCGGACAGTACAAGATGCCTAAAGGTTCGTATGTCTTATGGTATACAGAACCGGAATGCGTAAACCAGGTAAAAGTGTCGTCCAGTGGTATCCCATCTGCCACAATTGATAAAGATATTGACTTGTATGCAAAGTCTGTTACCTTTGTTTTGAAACAAGGCCCGGATGTAAACAAGCTGATTCCTGATGATGTCACATCAGTTATATTTACTGATGAAGAAATGCCTGATGGAGTATCAGTGATAGATATGGATGCTGACGGTGATGGCGGAGTTGTCGGGTGGATTGATAATCAGTGCTTGAAAATTTCCACTCAGGTTGACGGAATAAAAATTGCATTCAATACTTCAGCACAAGATATGTTCAGTTTAAAGAAAAACTTGACAAATATACAATTCAATAATATTGATACAGCCAATACGACTTCAATGGCGCATATGTTCAAGGGGTGTAAAAGTTTAACGAATACGGATTTATCAATGTTTGTAACAAAACAGGTTAACGCAATGTCTGGCATGTTTGATGACTGCAATTCATTTACATCTATTGATTTATCTTCGTTCGACACATCAAATGTTAAATATATGAGCTCTATGTTTCACAATTGTATAAACGTTACAGAAATAAACGTATCGAGCTTTAACACGGCAAAAGTAAAGAATATGGGAGATATGTTTAATTATTGCAGCAAGCTTGAGACTCTTGATTTGTCTGGTTTTGATACTTCAAATGTAACGACTATGGGTTACATGTTCTTTCATTGTACTGCTTTAAAAAATCTTGATGTATCCCGTTTTAAAACGTCAAAAGTAACAACGTTTGTCGGTATGTTTGCTGAAGATGGAAACCTGTTAAGTATTGATGTTTCTGGATTTGACACATCAAATACGACGAACTTCGGAATGATGTTTTATGGATGTAAAAGGCTGACGTCATTGAATGTAAACAATTTTGTTACGTCAAAAGCTGCCGATATGGGTATTATGTTCGGCGGATGCAGTGGACTTACATCTATCGATGTTTCATCTTTTGATACGTCAAATGTAAAAAATATGAGCAGAATGTTTGAAGGATGCGGCTTTGAAGCTATAGATGTATCTAATTTTAACACATCGAATGTGACAAACATGCAGCAGATGTTCTATGGATGTCAAAAATTAAAATCTCTTGATTTATCAAATTTTAACACTCATTGCGTAACGAATATTTGTAATATGTTCAATTTGTGTTTCACTCTTACATCATTAGATATTTCAAGCTTTGATACAACAAATGTAACAAACATGAACTGGACTTTTTCAAATCTGAATAAATTGAAGACACTTTCCCTTGGTGAGAAATTCGCATTTGTAGGCACTGAGTACGGCCTTGCTGGAACGTGGGCTAACTCTGACGGCAATGAGTTTAACAGTATGGCTATGCCAAACAATGTGGCTGATACATATACAAGAGTGTCTTGATATACAAACCGCAAGAATTTTGAAAAATTTTTGCGGTTTTCTTCATATTAAATATAAAGCAGTAGTGCTTATATGATATAGGAGGTAACAAAAAATGAAGCTAAAAAAAGTCGCTGCGCTTTTGCTGTCTGGCGTCATGCTGTTGTCGCAGCCGGCATATGCAGCAGGTGAAGTAAATGAAGTTGTAGAAGCTAATGTTGCTGGTGAAAAGGAGAGCATCGATGAAAATATAAACACAGACAATATTGATGAAATAAACGTATCAAACGAAACGGCAAATCATGAAGCTCTTGATAACACATCAAGTGTTTTAAGCTGGAATGGAACGTTTTATCAAAATCAGGATGCTGAAATTAATGTTTCTTATGAAAGCGGAAATGATATTGATGCCCTTGGAGCTCTTCGGCTTGACGACTTATCAAAAGAAGCAGAAACAGAAGCCTGTGAAAAAATTAAATCGCAGATGATTAATGTAAGTGTACGGGGGATTAAATGTTTCAGTTTAAATACTGAAAATAAAAACCAGGCATCTTATAAAATAAATATTGTTATGCAGGATGCGAGTGATTTCAGAAATACAGAGCTGTATCATATTGCTGAAAACGGAGAACCTGAAAAACTTACTTATACAATTGAAAACACTGATGACGGCAGGCAGAGGATTGCGTTTGTATCGTCTGGAGGCCTTTGCGATTTTGTATTTGTGTCAATTTCAGATTTGTCTGATATAACCGTAGAGGAACCTGGAGCATCTGATATGTCTGAAGCTGATGGAAGCACTTCCGAAACCGATGGTGATTCTGATGATATGACAGACTTAACAATAGGTGATAGTGCTGAAGATACTTCTGAAAATGAAGATATAACCGTTAACGATAATATAGATTCTGATGAGAGTGATTCTAATATGGTTGACAATCCAGACAACGCTGACAGCTCTGGCGATTTAACTGTTAACGATAGTGATAAAATGGCCATTGGCGAGACCGAAATCCAAGATAGCGAAAACAGTGACAGACAAAATGAAGATGTCATTGATTCTGCATCTGCAGAAAAAAGCACTGATACAACAGATAATAACACTCCTGGAGATTCTGTTGAACCTGTATCTATAGATAATTTTAAGGTTTTGTTTGTGAGTGGAGCTGACAATATTGACGGCCAGACTGTATGGAATCCATCCGACCCGGCGGCTGGTCATTCATTTATCTACCGCGCGGAGTACACAATGTCAGGAAAGTTTTCTACTGATGTCGGTGCCTTTAAAATAGAAGTTCCGTTACATATACTAAAAGACAAAGACGGAAACTGGGCAGATACGTTTCAATGCCCATACAGACTGAGTTCTGAACTGTCAGAAAATGATGTTCCGGATTTTGTATATGATATTGATGAAGAAAACAACAAGGTAACAATCTATAATTATAAATCATATCCAACCGGAACTTCCGGCTATATAGAATTTGCATACGAGACCACAAAAGAGACAACTGAATATACTGATATGTCAGTATCGGACAATGTTCCAGCGAAGGTATATGCAACAAATGAAAATTCTACTGTTACCGCTGATGCAACTGCAGACGGCGTTTGCATAGATACACATGCGACAATTGCATACACGCAAAAAAAGAAACCTACATTATATAGAAGCTGGAATAAAGCATGGGGAGAAATACCGACAGATGCTGGAAATTATTATTATCTCGTATGGCCAATTAAAACATATGTAAATAAAAACACATCATGCTATTCATTTACATTAAATGATACATGCACAGATATGAAAAGCAGTGTGGTTGGTTACAGGTTTTCAGGACAAAGTTCGTTTTCGGATATAAACAGTATTGATAACGTAAAAACGTATGGAGACAGATATGATTATGTTTTGACCAGATACAGTAAAGCAGATGCTGACGCAATCTCAAAAGATGCTGGAAGGTTTTATATACATAATGATATTGAAGCAATAGTAAGCCCGTCAGACCATGTTGATGCTGATACAAATGCTACTTCATCGTATGACTGGTTTTATGAATCTCCCGTATATATGTACGGAAAAGGAGATTTTTGGGCTGAAAAATATGGAATTTACGGAGAATACAATAAGGTTGAAAGCTCTGAAGATATATCGAATTATGTTCTTGGGGAATTTGAAGAAGGAGATATTGATACACTGCCAAATTTAAAATACCGTGTTATTGGAGACGGCAGACCGTCAGCTTATACGATTGAAGATGGAGGTACCGGAGAGGTTGAAGATGCGATAAATGACATGTTCTGGAAAAAGAAGGTTGATTATAATATTACGGATGACGGCATAGCAATTGAAGGTACAGCCTTGAATGATAATGACTATGATGTTTCAAAGGCAGAGCTGAAAACATTGATTAAAGAAGCCGTTTTTGATGAAACGACCTATGAATTCAAAACATCAAAAAAGACGTTGGGATTTAATGAGGATGACAATATCTCTGTTTCTGTAAGAACCGCTGAAGGCTGGAATCAGGCTGCTGTTTATGATTTAAACAGTAAAGCGTATAAAGATATAAATGAAAAATACGTAAAATCTGCTAGCGGCAGGACACTGACATTTAATGCAGGTGTAAAAGCTTTGAAGTATTTATGTTCTCATGCATATTATTACACTGAACTTAATGTTTATCCTGAAATCTCATTATTTAGAACGGAGCATGTACAGGAAATTCTTAAAAATAAGCCTACAAAAATAGCAGTACAGAATAATGCAAAATTTCTCGTGTCGCAGGGCGACAAAGTCATACTTGACAGGGATACACAGGCTTCAGACTATGTGCAAAAAGTAGAACGCGAATCTGAAATCAAAAAAGATATCGTAAAAACTGAAAACCTTAAAAAAGAATCACGGTTTGAAGTCACCTGGAATGTTAGCTTCCAGGAGAAATATGTAGACGATGATGGCATCCATTATATTTATCAGGACAGTGGAAAGTTTTATGACCTGCTTCCGCTTGGAAGTAATTTTGACCCATCATCTTTAACTGTTTCAGAATCCAGTGTAGTCTTAACTCGTGGTGAGTATGATTATTCATTGACAGAAAATTATAGGAATTCAGGAAGGACTTTATTGACGATTTCAATCGCTATGCCAACCAAAAATCAATACTCTGTCAAGTATAACACCTCACATGATTACGATTCCGTTAATGATTATGGACGAAATCTTTTAAACTCAGCTGTGTATGAGTCTGGCAATAGCAGAATCGGAAATGGCCGGCCTGATGATGGAGGTGATATATCTGATAAAAACATATTATCCGATATCAATCCTGATACGGATGAGAAAAAATTTGCATATGCAGAAGCAAGGTATGAAGTTAATTTCCCTGTTGCAGCGTCAACTGGATTAAAGAAGCAGGTAAAGAACTCTACGTCAAGCACTTACTCATATAATGAAGTAATGCACAAAAACGAAGATTACAGTTATAAAATAAGACTTACAAATGATTCCACGACCAAGGCGACAGATATCATATTCTTTGATTCACTTGAAAATTTCTATCAGGATGAAGACCAGACAGAACCCACAAAGGTATCTGACTGGAAAGGCAAATTCCAGGGGTTGAATCTTGCACAGTTTGTCTATAAGGGCGCGGCTCCTGTGATATATTATTCAAAAATTGAAAGCTTGAATCCTCAGAAACATAACGACTTGAAAGAAAAGACAAAAGATGGAGAGCCGGTATGGATTGAGGCTTCTAAATTTGAACGGCAGTTTGGCCTTGATAAAGTAAGAGCAATTGCTATTGACGCAACGAAATGTGAAGACGGTTCGGATTTTATTCTTGATGAAAATGAATCTATTTCATTTATAATTTATATGCAGGCGCCTGATGAAGATACGAGTGATAAGCAAGACCCGGTGGCATATAATAATATCTTTGTGAACAGGACTGCAATTAAAGAAGTTGGCGATGAGATAGTAAGAATACCTCAATTTTATCATCAGGATTACACACAGGCACATTATAGAATTTCCGGTGACCTGGATTTCATGAAGGTTGATGTGACAGATGCCTCAAATGTTATCCAGGGTATCACATATAAGTTAACAGGAACATCTGATTATGGTACAGCATATGATGAAGAGCGTACGTCAAATAAATATGGAAAATTGTCGTTTAGAGAAATTGAAAAAGGCACTTATCAATTGAAAGAAACTTTATGTTCTGAAGACTGGCAGCTGAACAAAGAAACATACACCGTAAAGATAAACTCAAAAGGAGAAACAGCTATTGACGGTCTTAAGAACGAAGATGGGATTTATATCCTTGAAGATGAACCGCGAAGTCATGCAGACGTGATGTTTCAAAAGATTGATAATGTGACAGGAAGCCAGGTGGAAGGAGCAGTGTTTAAGTTATCAGGAGTGTCTGATTATGGTAATGAGTATACCTTATACGGCACTTCAAATAAAATTGGAAGAATTACATTTAAGAACATTGAGCTTGGAAAATATGACCTGGTTGAGGTACAGGCTCCGGATGGTTATATAAAAAATGGTCAAAAATACTCTGTAAAAATAGATGAAAACAATAGGGCATATATATATGACAGTGATGGAAATGAAATTAATGCAAATTCTAACCGGCTCTATCAGATAGAAAACGAACCATATCACAGTGTAAGGTTTTTGAAAAGCAGCACTTATGGTGAAAACATTTATCTTGAAGGAGCAGAATTTAATCTGTCAGGTATTTCTGATTATGGAACAAGCGTAAATATGAATGCTGTATCCGGCCGTGCAGAAGACGGAGGTCTTGTGGTCTTTGATGGCCTTGAACCTGGAACATATACACTAAAAGAAACCAAAGCCCCGGCTGGACATTATATAGATGAAAAACTTTATGATGTCGTTGTAAATCAAGATGGGACATTTACAATAGACGGTCTGGAAAAGGTACAGTTTGGAAATAAGGAGTAGATACAATGATGGGAAATAAAAAAGAACGGCGGGCGTCAGCCCGCCTGCTCAGCAAAATCTGCCTGCTGGCATTTCTGATAATCTTTATGCTTCCCTGCATAGTAAAAGCTGACGATGCAGTTTATTCTACTGTCGGAGGGACATGGATTAAGGTTAATGATTCAACATGGACGATGGATAAAGACGGGGATGGAAAGACAGACGTGACGTTGTTGAAAGAAGGTGATGAATGGAAGTATATTTTTAATGTTGCTGATGATTCATCACTGTATTATGGTTGGGAAGTAAACCCGCCGGAAGGCTATGAAGTAGAAAATGGGTATGGAACAAAGCAGAATCCAGCAATCGGGATTCAGTATGCCCGTACAGATAATATCGATATTGATGGAGTACAGAATGGCGAATACGAAGGTGGAATTGATACTACAAAAGTGTATACGGTACCAGGGGCATCACAAATAGTGACATCAGGAAAGTATGACCTTGCAGACGGTGACTTTTTGGTCATATGGAGTGGTAATCATCCAGAATATACGGCCGTAGATGATTATGAGAAGGGAGATGTGAAAAGAGGAAATCGCAACCTTATATCATCTTTTTCAGACAATACGATTACGGTAGGTTTTCATTCTGAAAAAGATGGTAAAAAAGGTTACGGCTATTATATAAAAATAATTGGTAATACAAATATAAACGGCCTTACAGCAACAAATGTCTCAACGGAAGAACCAGCTCTTGATGTGGGTAATTTATACATAAAAAAACAGGTACTTGAAGCTGATGGAAGCCCATCTACCGATGATAAGATATTTAAATTTAACATAGAACTTTCATCTGATGATGATAAGATTTCAGTAATGCTTGCTAATAAAAAAGAGTATGGTGATGTGACGATTGATGGAGGGAAAGGCTCTTTCTATCTCTCAAATGGTGGCAATGTTAATCTTACAGGGATTCCGGCCGGTGTAAAATATCATATAACTGAAGACGCGACTGATGGTTATGAATCAGTGTTGACAAACGGAGATGGAGCTATTCAAAAAAACAAAACGGCAACAGTAACATGTACTAATACGAGAAAGACTCAGCCTGAAGTAAAAAAACAGACTTTAACCATTAAAAAAATAGTCAAAAACGGTGACAATAAAGACAATTTCACTTTTCATATTTCTTTTAGTAATTTAGAAAAAAATGTGAAATATAAATACAAAAAAGGAGATGCTGAAACAGCGTTTGCATCTGATAAAGATGGCACTGCAGATGTAACTTTTATGCTGGCGAATAATGAAAACGTAGTGTTTGAAAATATTCCGGAGAATACAAAATATCAGGTCACAGAAGATGCAAATAAGTATTATGCTTCTTATGAAATAACTAATGCTGTTAAGACCGTACAGCAGAAAAAGGGTAATGAACAGACTGACCAGTCTTTGTCAACTGGGACAGAAACTGTTGACGCTGATGAAAACGTAGCTGTGACCTTTACGAATACAGGAAAAGAACCTGATGTGCCAAAAACAGAAAAACTTAAAATAAGGATTAAAAAAATCTGGAATGATAATGAGGATGCAGGAAATACAAGACCGGGAAATATTACTGTTTATCTGATGCAGGATGAAAATATTATAAAAAATATTGAACTGAATGCTGATAATGGATGGGAGGCAGAGGTTGACGGGCTTGAAGTGCTTAAAGAAGACGGAAAGACAGAATACAAATACTCTGTGAATGAAGAAAATGTCAGCGGATATGACTCCAATGTTGTTGAGAGCGAAGAAACCGATGCGGCAGGAGATGGAGGTAAAGTCAAGGTATTTACAATCACAAACACGAAAACCGAGACCGGAAGCCTTAAGGTTTCAAAAACGGTTGAGGGGAATGGTGCTGACAGAAACAAAGCATTTAAATTTAAGGTTGAGCTGAAAAATGGTGGCAACCCCGTTTCAGGTGTTTATCCACTTGATGGCACTGCTGGAAGTAAAACCGGAACAATCGTATTTGACGAAAATGGCATGGCTTCATTTGAGCTGCCTGACGGAGAGTCAATTGTAATAACCGGGCTGCCGGTCGGAGTTGATTATACGGTTACAGAAAATGCTTATAAAGATTACAAACCTTCTGACAATGGAAAGTATAATGGAAAAATTGAGACAGGAAAGACCGGTGAGATTTCGGTTGTAAACACATATGATGAAAAGTATGACATATCTGTAAGCAAAACAGTGAAAGGAAATCAGGGCGATAAATCCAAAAACTTTGAATTTGTGCTGAAGCTGACAGGAAGTGATGGGCTGGTAGTGCCCGGAAGTGTTGATGTTGAAAAGAATGGAAACTTTGAGACAATGAAAATCGTTGACGGCGAAGTTAAATTTACATTATCACACGGAGAGAAAATTATATTCAAGAAACTGCCGGCTGGTGTCAAATATGAAGTGACTGAAACAGTAACAGACGGATATAAGATGACATGTGATAACAATTCTGGAGTGTTGAGGACAAATGCCAATATTGGATTTGTGAATACGAAGAATGTTGGAATTCCGACTGCGGCGATGACGAACACCGGAATTATAACTGCAATTGCTGTCTGCTGTGGTGGTGTAGTCATTGTAGCTATTGTGAGAGCAGTAAAGAAAAAGAAAAAATAATATGGTATTTAAAAGGAAAAAGAATATTTTCAAAAATGTTCTTTTTTCTTTTTTATTTGTCATATTAGATATAACGGCAAAAAAATTGCCGGATAATACAGGCAGAATCCTTGCCTGTAAAAACTTCAAATTGCATCGGATACAAGGTTTGTTGGATATCTATCAAATTGGGCAGGTTGAATCCTGTAAATTTGCATAAGAGCTATAAACAGCATAACGACTGGATTTTTGTTTCTGCTGATACTACTGCCCTCTCTTGTAAATTTGCGACATAGTTAAATAATGCGTCTTTATGCACGCGCTTCAAATGCAAAGCATAGACCAAAGTATTCCTTAGGCATCATTTGCCAATGGATAAGGGGCTTGGTGAACAGTCCTTTGTTAGCACGGCCAGCATATGGCTCATTTGCCTTATGTTCGAAAGACGAAAGTGACACGGCTTCAAGAATAAAACCCTTTATCGGTAGCCCCTGGAGGTATTTTTCGGAGTTTTGCTCCGTTTTAGATACAACCTCTATAGGAGCAATGTACCGCATAAGGGTGGAGACTTCATTCGAAGCCTTGCTCCGGATAGAGACTCCTCCATTCCTTGCTCTCAGATAAAGATAAAAATATTAAACGTCGTAATGATGCCAGCGTCTGAGAAAGCGGGATTTACCCGTTATCGTTCGAGTGACCTTATTCGCAGGGAGCGAAAATATAATAAAAACAGGAGGAGAAACGATGAACAATTTGAAAAAGAGTATCATGTCTGTAGCGATGGCTGCAATTACCGCAGCATCACCAATACTGTCTTCATATGCAGCGTATGCAAGTGATATCACAGTAAACGATGATGGAACGGTAACGCAGATATCTACATCAACTGAAGGCAGCACGGGCAAAACAGATGAAACCAAATTTTTATTCATTAAGATTAAAACGGCCGGTGGTAAGGTTGTGCTTAATGAAGGTGAAGACCAGGAACAGCGAATCCGCCTGGATAAAAAAACGGATGGTGTGGAGTATATAGATGTATATGATAAAAATAATGTGCTTATTTCATCAGAAAGTACAAAAGATAATGATTATACGTATGTATATGAAGCAAAAGCTGACGATGCCGTCAATGTGAAGGCAAAAGCAGACGAAGGATATAAGGTCAAGCTGTATGAACTGACTGACGATTCCTCCGGAACCGAAATCGCTGAAGATGTGGGATTTGATGCAGGAAATAAAGTGGATAGCTTCAAATATCCGGTATTTATGGAGTATGATAAGACTGTAAAAATTGGATTTGAGAAGACAGAGTCCGCTGATGACATTGCAAAGGATTTGAGTGTCAACGATGAGGCCGGAAAAGACAAGGCTGACGAGCAGAGCAAAGCTGAAGCTGATGCTGAAAGCGAAGATAAGACTGATAAGAAGGACGAAGCTGAATCTAAAGAAACAGAGGATGCAAATGCAGATGGCAGTGATGAAAAGCATGATGACGCTAATGTTGATGAGGCGTCAAATGATGAAGACTTGACTGTCGACACTGCTGGTGATGCTGATACTTCTGATACCGTTGGCAATGAATCCAAAGAAGAAAGCGAAGCGGTTAATAGCTCAGAAAATTCTGATACAGAAACCGAAGCTGAAAACAAAAACGAAGACCTTACTATTGATAGTAAAGAAGAGATAAATGCTGACGATGCGGAAGCTGATGCAGAAATTACAGATGCAGATTCTGTTGAAGGTGATGCGGATATAGCTAATGCAGATGCTGAAGCGAAAGATGAAGAAGAAAATGTGGAAGAAAGCGTGGAAGATTCAGACGTTGAAGAACCTGATGTGAATGCTGAGGAGACAACAAAGTCTGGAGAACATTTCACTGAAATTTCTACTGAAATCGCTTCCCTTGATGCAGATTTATTTTCTTCTGCAAGACTTGTCATTATGACAAGAAATGCAGGCAATATCGTTGACGCCGAACATATTATCGCAAATTACGATAATATCTATTTGATGCAGTATTCAACAGTAGAGCAGGCAATGACAGCTTATCTGTATTACAATTACACTGCTTCAACAGGAGTAATTGATGCAGTAGAGCCTGATGCTCCATTGGAAGCTGCAGATGAAGAAACAGTAGAGGGAACTGCTCCGATTGATGAAACAAATGTTCAGGTAACAGCGGATGTGAATCCAATTAGTTCTATTGAGGAAACAAAACCTGCAGAAACAAAAGAAGCAACAAATGTAATTGCTCTGATTGATACCGGTGTATCAGAAAGTGCAAATGTTATTGACAGAGTATCACTGATTGGTGACGAGCTGGAAGGCAACGGACACGGTGACAGAATGCTGCAGGCAATCGTCGGACAAAATGCTGATGCAAGCGTATTATCTATCAGAACAATGGGTAATGATGGACGTGGTACTGTATCAAGTATTATTGCCGGTATGGAGTATGCGTTACAGCAGAATGTTAAGATTATCAACTTATCACTTTCTGCAAAGACAAATCTTTCAAACAGTGTTTTAAAAGCTGAAATTGAAAAAGCAGTAAATGCTGGGGTAGAGGTTGTGGCTGCCGCTGGTAATGATAATGCAAATGTTAAGGATTATATGCCAGGAAGCGTTGAAGCCGCAACAGTAATTGGTGCTGCTGACGAAAATGGCGAAAGAATGATTGGTTCAAACTATGGTGATACAGTAGATTATAATGTTGTTGCTGGAACTACATCCGAAGCCGCTGCTAAGTTTTCAGGATTCTTAACAACTGGTATAGACATCATGGGTGTTGTTAATACGGATGGTTTAATTTATCAGCCGGATTATGTAGCAACTGAAACTACAGTAACACCGGAAGTGACAAAGGCGCCTGATGAAGATTTACCTGATGATGAAGAGGATGACGAGTGGACAATAGGTGATTATCCGTCTGCAAATTCTACAGTATCTAAGGAAGAAGACGTCTGGTATAAAGATACGGCATATGAGTTTGACAAATATAATCCGTATGGTGACGACGTAATAGTTAAATGCGAAACGAAAGGTAAAACTGCAAGTTTCAAAATCGGAGACACCGTTGAATTCCAATATAAATATACCTTAAAGGAAAATCCGGAATATGCATGGGATTTATATTGTACGTTTAATTTTATTGACGATAGAGATTTAGCGACAACTAAGTCTGATAGCATCGATAAAATTTTCCCTGATATTGTATGCCAGGAAAGAAACGAAGGATACAGAGGAGTTGTACCAGAACGTACAGGTGAAACCGTTACTGGAAAAACATTTAATATATTGGCAAATACAAAGAACTTTGAACTTGGCGGATTACTTCAGGACTATAATCCAGAAACATTTAAAATTAACAGTATTGACGAAAATGGATTTGATATTACAAAGCCTGGAGAATATAAGGTGACATTTGAAATGTCTTACTTTATGTATGCTAACTATACATGGTTTGTTGAAGACACAATCAATGTAATTGATGCAAGTTCACTGGAGCCTGGAGTATATCTTACTTCAAGTGAGCCAACTTTGTTCTTTACAAATAATGATGGAATGAAGGGCTATGCTGAGTTTTCTAAAATTGATTTGTCCGATAACAGTTATAAAATATCATGCGTTGATGGAGAATTAAAGCTTGCAGTTACTAGTTCAGATGATACTGTTGACATAAATAGTTTTTGTACTATTGCTGATTCTGATGATAATACTAAGTTATTAACAATCAATAAAGCTGAAAATGATGTTCCTCTTATCATGTATGCTTCAAGAAGCGATTATGAATCCGGAAAGTTGTTTAATGGTGGTGGTTGGAAACAGCCTGGTATGACAGAAGGTCAGGTTGATAAAGTGAATGACTTTGAAGAATATGAAGAAGCTGTATATAATGCAGACGTAACAGATGATGATTATATGAGTGTTGCTGGCGACTATGTCATTAAAGGAACATTTAATACAACATGTAAAGGTCAGGTTGGTAGTCAAACAGGAAATAACCATTGGGGAAATGGCTCAACTAGTCCAGAATCAAACTGGGCTACAGCTTATTTAAAGCCATCAAGCACGACAGGTAGTTTTGCTGCATCCGCAAAAACAAGAAAACAGATTATTGAATTTGCTGCAAAATATGGAGCTAACTTAAAAGATTCTGATTTTGATGATGTTGGATTAAACTGCTCAACACCTGGATTATACGGATATACTCCATGGTCTATTGTTGATATTTCGTTAAAGGTTACGGTTTTGTTTAATGGCTCAAAATATCGAGTTGATATTACAGGAACATTAGACAAATCTCCTGGATATTATCAGACTTTCTGGGGCGCAGACTATATTACAACAGATGGAAAGATAACACTCATTGTTAGAAAACGATTACTTAATGCAGAGCTTGCTGAATTTAGTGGACGTGTTGGCGAATTGTTAACTACATTCACATTTTATTCAGATAAAGCTTGTACTAAGAAAGTTGCCTCATTACGTATGAACGCAAAAGAGACGGACCCTGAAGACGGATATGTTTCATATAAGGGAGAAGCTTATGTTTTACCTGGTACGTATTATATGAAAGAAACATATCGAATTGCAGGAACAATGCAGAATAATGAGGTCTATGGACCAATCAAAGCTGTACTTGGTTCTAAGCCGATTGATGTTGGAAAATTATTTATTGGCAATAGTAAATATTCAACAATAGGTAAAACTGGATGGATTTATAATAAACCATTTATATTTACAGGCCAAATTTTAACTAAGCATAACGATAGCGGAGAAAAATTAGGCGGAGCTATATATAGAGTCCAGTATAGCGAATATGGAGAAAATCAATTTAAATCAAGGAGAACTTGGTATTTAAAAACAGATGAAAAAGGTGTTTTAAAATTTGACGAAGACCATTATCTTACTTCATGGAAAGACTCAAAGGGAGCTATTCATAAGAGTGGAGCCCTTGTGCATCAGACTAATGGAAAATGTGCATTACCGATTGGTTTCATCAGAGTAAGAGAGATGGAAGCACCAGAAGGTTATGGATTAGACCCTAAAGAGTATGAAGTACGAATTCAAGCTGAAGCAATGGATACCACACCGTGTTTCTTATCATACAATGGTAAAAAACAGGTACTTGATGTTACAGACCCATACGATGGCGGTCTTAAACTTGGTAAATTCTTATATGATTATGATAATTTCGCCGGAAAGACAGACAGAGATTACATCAAAACAGAATTTACAATTTATAAAACATTTAACGCAAATGAACCGGATAATATGAAAGCTGTTTCAAATCCAGTTAAGACTGTAAAGATAGAGGATACAACAAAATCAGTAAAGAGTAAAACTCTTACGGTTGGCGGACTTGAACCTGGAACATATTACCTGCTTGAGACAGGAAGATGTCCTGGCTCAGCTCAGAACTTAAATATTTACAGCTTTGAAATCAAAGCAGGACAGAAAACTCCGACAGAAGAAATCAAAAATGTAAGAACGAACAAAACCGGAACAAAAGTTGGAAATCAGCCATTTAGGTATATTGGTATGATTCTTGAAAAAGTAGATAAAGATGGCAAAAAATTGCCATTAAAAGATGCTATTTTCAAAGTCGTATACTCACCATATGCAAAATCAGATTCAAGATATACGGAACAATATACATGGTTCTTAAAGACTGATGAAAAAGGTGAAGTATTCTATGACAAAGCCCATTGGGTTGATGAGTTTAACGGAATGAAGAGCGATGCTCCATTTATACTTGATAATGGTACATATGCAATTCCTTCTGGTACATTATATGTAACTGAGGTAAAAGCGCCAAGTGGATATGGCATAGATGGCAAAACTCATGAATTACTGATGCCTGCTCAAAAGGACGAAAATGGTTATTATTCTATCAAAGAACTGACAGCGACACCAATTAAGGTAGTAGAGCCAGCAGTAGGTAAAGTATGGTATGCCCAGGTAAAGTTAAAAAAGGTTGATGAAAATGGAAAAGGATTGAAGGGAGCAATATTTGGAGTATATAATGACAAAGAAATGAAAAATTCAATCGGAAAATTAACTTCAGGTGATAATGGTGAATCTAATATTGTCCAAATTGAAGAGATTCCATGGGATAATGAAACATATACAGTGTATTGCCAAGAAGAAGAAGCCCCACCTAGTTATGTAACAATTGATGATAAATTTAGCGTTACATTCAAGCGCTCAGATTATGAAGCTTTATATAAAGCAGATAAAAAGACAAAGGGTAAGCTTGAGTACTTCGGTCCTAAAACCGGAATCCCTAACGACAAAGGCTGGACAGTACGAATGAACGCTAAAAAGGTCAATATGAATCAGGATGGACTTGCTGATGCTGAGTTCACAATTTATAAAATCGTCGGAAATGATAAAAAAGAAGTTGGAAAAATCGTTTCTGGTGACGATGGTATGACAGACGAATTAAGCGTAGGAATTGACAATAAAGAAACTACTGCAAAGTTCTTATGTGTTGAAACAAAAGCACCAAACGGACATGCCATAAGTGAAGAAAGCAAAACTGGATATACTCTTGAATTCCAAAAAACTACTTATGACGAATTATATAAATCAGATAAAGATACAAAAGGTGAATTAAAGACATTTGGCCCAACAACGGGTATTCCAAACCCTACTGTAACAATAACCCAGCCGATAACACCGCCAATAACACCACCAACAACAGGTACCGGATTAAATGTTATCAAAACATCAAAAGCTCCTGATGACGTGATGGAACTGAATAGTTACACGCTTGAAGGTGCTGTATTTAGGGTAACATCAAGCCGTGATGGTGACATGGGTACAATCACAACAGATGCCTCAGGATATGCAGGACCTCTTACACTTCCTGATAACAGTACTAAGACTTGGGTTGAACCAGCTACAGATAAAGAGGGAAATGTAACACGTCCAGGATATTGGCAAATAAACGAGGTAATCACTACGTATTATATTACAGAAGAAACACCTCCAAAGGGCCATTACAAGAATAACTCAACAAAATCCATTAGTGTGACAATGCCAAGAGATGCAAAACAGACATTTGAAGTAACATTTGAAGATGTACCGAAATTTAATAAGGCAAGCAGTTTTGACATTGAAAAACTTGGAGTGAAGGGCGAACCAATTGAGGGCGTAGTTTTTAAAGTAGAATATTTCGACGGCGATGATGACAGCGATAATCCAGTAAGAACATGGCATATCAAGACAGATTCAAGTGGATATGCCAAACTTGGTAACTCTTATCTTGATGCCAACAGACAAAACGACCCATTTTACATGTATGAAGGAAATATAGTAATCCCGATTGGTGGATACCTAAAAGTAACTGAGGTCGCAGCCCCTGCTGAATATGTTCTTGATGACACACCTATGGGAGCAAAAACAGTAGAAGGTCAAGACATTAAATTTACTTATGCTAATGGTAATGCATGGTATAATGAGTTACAAAGATGTCGCGTAGACTTACAGAAATATGAAGCAGATGGAACAACTCCAATTCCTGGTGTTGAATTTGAGATAGAATTTCTTGAAGCAGCCATCCAGCCAACATCTAAGAAGCATCCGAACTTTAAACGACTTTTAAATGTAGGAGAGAAAACGGTACGACACACAGATGCAGATGGTAAAGTATTTTTTGACAATCTTGACCAAGGAACATATAAGATTACCGAAATCAAGACGAAAGACGGAAATGCATTACTTAAAGAGCCAATTGTATTTACATTACCGTTTAAGATGACTAACCAAGAGGCATCTGAATACGGAAATGTAGATTTTACAACTGCAAAAGAAGATGTTGGATATTCTGGTAAATGGTATTTCTATAATTGTAAATACGACATTACTAATAATGCGACATTTAGTATGCCAATGACAGGTGATGACGGTAAGTGGAAATATGGATTTATTGGTTTAGGAATGACAGCAGCTCTTGCTTCTGTATGGCTTGTTTATGAGACAAGAAATAAAAAATTCAGAAAGCGTAAACATAAAAAATAAGCAATAAAAAGAAAAATAGCAGCCTGCCCGCGAATGCGGGCAGGCTGCTATATGTTTTTGCGCTAATTAATTGGTTCCCATAATGCAGTAATTCTTTCATTGTCAGTCATCTTTATTCCTTCTATGGTTGAACGATACCATTTCCATCCGGTAAATTTATATCCATCACGCGTTGGATGCTCCACAACGGTTGAATTAGTTGTAAGCGTTATATAGGCATTATATGGACATATTAATGTATGAATAGTTTTTTCATCAGAAAATGCTCCGCCATTTGCATCAATTGTTAAAGTGCATTTTACATTAGCTTTGTCGTTAGCAAAATTTTGTGTCCAGAAATATGTACCATAATCGTTTTGATAAATTCCTACTCCGATATATGTTGACCTTTCGCTTATCATTGTAGCTTGATGACCTAAACTATTCATCCATCCTTCCACCACATCTTTTGGAGTACTATATCCCATAGCGATATTTTCTCCTGAACTTCCCCCGACACCAGCTTCGTCAAGAGCTGTGCTTAAATTACGTCCATCAGGTCTTGTATGTGAAAATGAAATACTAATTTCCTTAGCTCTCACCATAGCTGCTTTCTGTAATCCTTCATGGTATTGAAGTGGAGCAGAACCAACTTTCGCTCTTTCAATATTTGTCAGCCTGATAACTTCCTGCACCATCTGATTAATCTCTGCGGCATCTGCTCTATGAATTGGATTCGGTGTCGGAGTTGTTGTTGGTTTTGGAGTCTCAGTCGGCTGTGGCTTTGTGGTTGGCTTTGGAGCTTCTGTCGGTTGAGGCTTAACTGTTGGCTGTGGTTTTTCTGTCGGCTTTGGAGCCTCAGTTGGCTGTGGTTTTACTGTTGGCTCTGGCGTATCTGTATCTTCATTTGGAACATATACAGATGTTCCTTTTGTGTCGTATTTTCCATATACACCATTGCCATAGCTGCGAACAGTATATGCGTTGTTATATCCGCGATAAGGGCCTTCATCTGTGTAACTTAAACTTTTGGTAGTTCCGAGCCTAAGCCATTTGGTGTTATCCTTTGTTCTGAAATATACAACGTAACTTGTTGCCCCTTTTGCCGGTTGCCATGAAATTGTTACTGTCGGGTCAACCTCATCATTGAAAGTTGCAGTCATTCCGGTTACTGTCTGTGGAATAGTTTTTGTCGTCAGCCCTTTTGTATTATAGCTTCCAGACTTCTTCGTCTTCTTATTGTAAGCCTTTACAGTATAGGTATACTTCTGACCTACAACAATTGGATACTTCTTTGAAGAAGTATGAGTATAACTGGATTTTTTATTGTCTAGTGTTTTTACTTTAATCCATTTACCACTGCCGGATTTCTTGTAATATACAATATAATTCGTAGCTCCAGAAGTCTTTTTCCACTTGATGTTAATTTTGTTATAATCAGTAGCCTTGATACTTGACAGCTTCACAGTTCCAGGTTTCTTGGATGCCGCCTGCGTTCGCATCTGTAATGCCTGTGGGATACAGATAAGCGCTGCAATCATGAACGCGAACAGCGCATATAAATATTTGCGTTTCTTATACATATATTTGCCCTCCTTGAGTTTTATTTCTTATGTATTTATTATACTATATTTGCATATAGCATTCAAATGTATAAGCTATAAATAATATGCTGAATTTACGATGGAATAATTCGCAAAAAAAATTAAAAAATTTTCTCAAAAAAAATAACACATTCCAGAAAAAATCATGCATATTATATTTGTCGACAGAGATGCAAGCCTGCTTCGGCCGGGCGGGAACTGCGTCTTGCATGCAAAAAAAACATAAAATAAATAACGAGGGGTATTCTGAGGAAAGATGTGAAGAGCATCTGAATAGGGAAACCTGGCCGCTTGCAGCCGCCCAACAAAGGGGAGGTATCCTTCGAAAAAAATGACAGATTTGGCGGGCTTGGCGGCTCGCCGGCAATATTTGGCTGGACGGTGCAAAAAGTGAGATGTAAGCTTGTGCACACGATATAAACAGCCTGAAAAAAAATAATGAAAAGAAAAGCAGCATGCCGGTTTAGTCTGGGGAATCATGCTGCTTTTTTGTTGCGCCTGAAATTTGCATATTATATATGCAAAAAAGAAAAAACAAAGGAGGGCGTAAAAAATGATAAACAAATACATTTCTGAAATGGTTGCACAAGAGGATAAGAGTACAGCAGAACATTCCGGAAGAGTGGCAAAAATCGCAGACATCCTTGGAAGAGCTTTGAGTCTCAGCGAATCGGAGCTTCTGACATTGGACGAGGCGGCAAAGCTTCACGATGTCGGAAAAATCAAAGTGGACGTTAAGATTCTGCAAAAGCCGGCGAGACTGACGGATGAAGAGTTTGCTGAAATCAAAAAGCATACGGTATACGGTTTCGCGATGATTAGTCCTGAGGATGACATGATTGCCGGTTTGATATTGTCACATCATGAGAGATGGGATGGCAGTGGATATCCGAATGGTCTTTCCGGATGTAATATTCCGTATCTTTCGAGAGTAATCGCGGTCGCTGATTCCATTGATGCGATGATGTCGGACAGATGCTATCGGAAAGCTCTGTCGTGGAATCAGTGTCTTGAAGAGCTTGATAAAAACCGAAGCAAGATGTATGACCCGAAAATCGTGGATGCGGCATTTATATGCCAGGCCATGATATTTAATGCTCTTTGTGCAGACTAGAAGCAGGCGAAAGCCTGCTTTTTCTTTTTTATGCCAGATTTGTCATATTGTATGTATAAAAAAATAAGGAGGTAAAAAGCTATGTCCAGAGCAGATATTTTTAAAAGAAAAGAACGTGAAGTAACAGCAGATTCTATCGTTAAAGACAGTGTCAATGCCGCTGATGCACTTAATAATATATATGGCAAAGGCAGGTCAAATAAAACTGTAAGTGAAAACAGAACACAAAAAGAATTTGAAAAAACAGACGAAGCTTTACGTGATGTTGAAACTGCAAAACAGCAGAAGGGCGGAGAAGAGCCTGAAGAACAGGTAAGAGAAATACCGCGATATGAAAACCGTGAAGTAAGACACCGTACTTCTAATGACAGGGCAACTGAAAGAGAGGCAGAAAGACGCAGAGACATTGAACGCCGAAGGGCTGAGGCTGCACGCCGGGCGTTAGAGCGTGACAGAATACGCAAAGAAGAGCGGCTGCGTGAAGAAAGGCTTGCAGACAGAAAAGAAGATGCGATGATTCACGATATGACGGAGCAGGTTCTAGGTCAGACCTACAAGGTGCCGGGAACGAACATTAGTTATGACGATGCTGCCATCATGGCAAGAAATAATATCAGGGATTCAGCAGAGCTTACCGGTATCTCACTTGAAGATGACGGATTTGCAAATTCTGTTGAAGAAGTCCAGGCTATGATGAAAGGTTATGTATTTAATGGTGTTCCTGACATTGAGGAGGTTTATACCATTGCAAATGAAAGGAATTACGGTGCAGATGTTGTTGCTCAGGCTTATGTGAATGTCCTTAAAGAAGTTGACATCAATCAAAATATTCAGGCGTTAACAAGAATTGACGAAAAATTCTGTTTTGACCACCAGGCCTTTGAAACACAGTTTGATTATATAAGGGAACATGACGGCGCAGCAGACCATGTTTTAGATAAAGTTGAGATGGAGCTTGGAAGAGAAAGAGAATAAAAAAGATACAAAAAGAAGACCAATTAAGGTCTTCTTATACTATATCATTTCATAAACCGGATTTAGCTGAGGCGCTGTAAAACGCCACAGCCAATGATGCGGCCGGCATTATCGTGACGCAGGTCGACCGGGACAAGGGTCTCGGTCCTGCCCGGCACTGCATGTATCACGATGGTGGATTAAATTCTTACGATGAAACTCAGAGAGTGCTCAGGATGAAACCCAGAGAATGCTCAGTAATTCAATTGCTGAGATGAATCTGACAAACTGAATAAAAGTATTGCTTGCAATTTTTTAAGTCTTCACATTTGCATGTGAAGACTTTTTTGCTTTTTTAAAAATAATTCGCAAAAAATCGTCTCGTTTTTTATTTTTTCGGCATATTAAATATATAAGAAATCTACAGAAAGGAGATACACGATATGGCAAATTCCAACAGAAAGAAAACCCGCAAACTGCATGAAGCCAAACAGGCTAAGAAGGCTGAGGATACGAAAAAAGAGAAATCAGTCAGGAAGGCAAAGGCTGATATAGAAAAGCCGATAAAATATACAGTTACAGCAGAACAATTGGATGACGGAACCTTTAAGTTCAACGGCGGCAAAAGCGTATTTAATATCACCATGCAGAAGAATAAAGCATTAGAGCCTTACGGAAAATGCATACATAATTACGGTGTCCTTTTAGAACTGATTCCTGGCGATAAGCAGACTGCAATCAACCAGCAGATTGGGAATGCCAGGGTCGTGCATAATGATTACCTTTCCAAACGCATTGATTATTACAAAGAAAGCAAGGAGACCCTGACTGTCTCCAAATATAAAAAAGATTATCTCCCGGCATTAAAGGAAGAAAAGGAATATCTTAAGGATACGGATAAGTTTGTTTATGAAAACGCCTGCCGGAATGTAGATGACGCGTACAGCAGATTTTTTAAGGGGTTATCCGGATTTCCGAAGTATGCCTCCAAAACTAAACCGAACGGGAACAGTTTTACAACAAATTTCACGAACAACAACATTGAACTGAAAATGGTTGATGGAATTCCGCATGTCAAGCTTCCAAAAATCGGGTATGTCAGATTTATCCTTCCAAAAGGAAAGACGTTAGCTGATATCCAGCCGCACGGAGTATCAATCAAAGCGGCAACCGTAAGCAGGGAGCCAAATGGTTCATACCGTATCTCACTCAGAATGGAGAGTGTGATTGATAAACCTGTATTTCCAACCGTTATCAATGCCCGGGAGATAATCTCTGTTGACCTTGGGTTGAAAGAATTTGGCGTTTTTGGAAACCTGGAAGAGTCAATCCCCGTACCGAACCCGAGATGGATTCAGGTCCATGCAAAGAGATTGCGGAGATTTCAGCAGAGCCTTTCAAGAAAGCAGTATGACCATAAGACACATGCCGGTTCAAAGAACTGGGAGAAAGCCAGGACTAAGGTCGCCAAAGAGCAGCGTAAGATTGCCGACCAGAGAAGGGATTTCCATCATAAACTTTCAAGAGCGATTACAGATAACTGTGTTGCTTTCATATGCGAAGACCTTGCGGTTAAGAACATGATGCAGAACCGCCATCTGTCAAAGTCAATCGCATCTGTTGGCTGGTCTCAATTTTTAACAATGGTACAGTATAAAATGGAGCGCGATGGTAAACATTTCAGAAAAATCAGCAGATGGTATCCGTCATCACAGACATGCGGCTGCTGCGGGTATAAAAATACAGATGTTAAGGATTTGAGTATCCGGAAGTGGATATGCCCGAAGTGTGGAACCTGGCATGACCGTGATGTCAATGCTCAGCAAAACATATATAAACTCGGAGTAAAGATGCTCCAGGACGAAGGGATAAAAATTATCGACGGGCGGGAAAACCGCGTCCAATTTTAGTTGTCCGTCGGTCTTGAAATAATTGTACGCGTGCGTTGGAGTCGGAAACCCCGCCCGCGTCTGGTACACGCGAGCGTAGCTCGCGGTATCATCGGTCTCCCTGTAACAAACAAATCTTCAAACTGATTCTTCAGAAGTAACTATTAACCCAGCAACGGGTAAAACCGGCCACATGCAAACAAGCACTCCGGAAACGGAAGAAACCAGATGACAAAGCAGCGGTACCTCGGGGAAGCGTGGGAGCCGTGGTGAAAGTCCACTTTTAAAGCCTGCACCGCAGTAGGACTGTCAGCGTAAGGATGTCTGGCAGAGAGTCTGAGTAAGACACGGCCGGAAGGCAATGCATCGGACAGATGAAGCAGGAAAGACGACAGAATGGAAGGTGTAACCGGGTCGCAAGATTATCGATGGACTGGGCTCCCAGTCCACGTCTGGTACACGCGAGCATAGCTCGCTGTATCAAAAAAGCCTGACGGACTGTCGGAAGCCCGTGACTTCAGTCATGGGTTCTTCATGAGGTCTATACAATGACAAAAGATAATGATGCTGGCGTTATCGCACAGGCTTATGTGAATGTTGCAAAGGAATGTAATAATGGAGATATGCAGCGTCTTACAAAAATTGACGAAAGATTTGAATTTGACCATCCTTCTTTTGAACGTGCTTTTGACGGCATCAGGTCAAGAGATGCTGAAGCGGACAGAGTACTCGACTTTGTCGATATGCAGATGGGAAGAGAAAGGGAATAAGAACAGCAGACAGGACAATATGTTCTGTCTGTTTTTTTTGTGTAAAAAGCCAAGGCTGTCTTGATGACGAACCGAAAATTTTTCAAGTCTATCTGTCGTTTCTTGCCAATCACCAGATGACAAAACCCTTGTCAGATAAAAAACACAAAAATGTTATTTTTTTTAAATTATTTTTCATATTAAATACAATGACAAGTTCAGAGGCGAATCCTCGCATGTCCAGCTGAGCATGTTAAAAAAAATAAACGAAAAAGAATCGTAAAAATACACAATATAAGGAGATAAAAAAATATGAAAAAAAATCTTTTACCAAAAATGGGGATGACAGCACTTATGGCTGCTACCGCATTCGCAGGAGTAGGAACTCCAGTTCTTGCCGCAGCAGGAACAAATTATGGCGCTACAATTGAAGGAACAAAAACAACTACATTTGATAAATTCCTGGTAATGGACACACAGGCAAATGTACCGAATGCAACATTTACATATGCGGTAACCGCAGGTAATGCAAAAGCTTATGATGTTGCAGGAAAGAAGTTCCAGGTTCTGGCTGGTGTTGATGCAGACAAAGTTACAATGGCAGGTGTTGGTGCAGCAGATGCAGCAGCAAATTCTATCGTGTTTAAACAGGGAGACGGTTCCGATACACATGACACAACAAAAGATGCTTATGTTAAAGACCTTGCAGCAGGCAAAAAATATGCACTGAAAACAGCAACTCTGGACTTCTCCAAAGTACAGTTCACAGAGCCGGGTGTTTACCGTTATATCATTACAGAAGCTGGTACTAACCAGGGTATCACAAACGATGCTGACCTTACACGAGTTCTTGATGTGTATGTGAATGATGCTTCCGCAGAAGTTGATGGAGCATTTACAAAGAAATTGACAATCGCTGGATATGTGCTTCATTCCAATGTGGACGATGAACCGGACGTAGCAGCAGGTGAGAATTTTGGTTCTACTGGAGCATATACAGATAAGAAATCCCAGGGCTTCACAAACAGCTATGATACATCTGACCTGACACTTAGAAAACAGGTTACAGGTAACCAGGCTTCCCGTGATAAATACTTCGAATTTACTCTGAACATTGACAAAGCACAGCCGAATACAAAATATGATGTTGTTATTGATGAGGCAGATGCTACATCCAAAGCAAACGCAGCTACAATTGAAGCAAACGCAGGAAAAGCAAACGTTACATCTATCACAACAGATGATGCTGGTAAAGCAACACAGAAATTCTATCTGCAGCATGGACAGCAGATTACAGTTCAGGGTCTTGCAAAAGATACAACATATGCTGTAACAGAGAATACAGAAGATTACAAATCTACAGCAAATACAAAGGATACTCCGGTTGTAGACACAAAAGCAGATACAGAAGCTGCTCCGGTTGATGGAACAATCGTTTCTACTGACCTGACAACAGGTTTCTTAAATACACGTGATGGTGTTATCCAGACTGGTGTTATTATGGCAGTTGCTCCATTTGCAGTAGTAACTATTCTTGGTGGTGCCGGTGTTGTAACAATGGTAATGAAGAGAAACAATAAAGAGGATGAATAATCTTTTTCGATTAATCTTCTAATGGCACCACCTGGTGCAACCGCCTCAGCCACTCGTGAGCTTAGCTCGCGGTGGCTTGGCTGTTTTGGTGGTAATTGTAATAAAATAATCTTAAAAACGCCGGCAGACACGCTGCCGGCTTGGCGGAATTCTAGCGCCAGAAAGGACGGTGTCAGAAATTCGACAAAAAGAAACTGAAATTCCTGATATTCAGGAAACCCGGCGGAAGAAACCTTCCGCCGGTAAAAAAAGAAAAAAACGAGCAAAACAAAGCAGAAAAAAAGCTGCAACCCCAGTGACAGATAAGAAGAAAAAGAAACTTGGCCCGCTGGCGAAGCTTCTTATTAAAATAGCTGTTCTGACGATAATCGTGGTTATTGTCCTGACATGGATTCTTGGTCTGCACCGGATGACAGGAAATAATATGTTTCCGTTTGTGAAAGACGGTGATTTGTGTATTGCCTATAAACTGGATGATTACACGACCGGAGACGTCGTGCTGTATCGTAATGATGAAGGCAAGATGAAACTTGGAAGGATTGTTGCAGTTGGCGGACAATCAGTTGACTTTCCGAAAGATGGCGGTTACACCGTTGACGGGTATCAACCTTCAGAGGAAATAACATATCAGACTTTCGGCGCTGACGGGGTTAAATATCCGATAGATGTCGGTGAGGACGAAGTTTTTATTATGAACGATTTTCGTTCTGATACAGATGACAGCCGCCAGTTTGGATGTGTCAAGAAATCAGATATTGACGGTAAACTTTTGTTCTTAATCAGGAGGAGAGGGTTTTGAAAGATTTTGGAAAAAAGATAATCAGGCTGATTGATGGCCTGATTGATAAATCAATCCTCCTGATATGTATTGTTTTGTTTCTGCTTGGCTCATATGGATTATATGACAGCTATATGGTATATCAACAGGCGACAGATAACAGTATCTTGAAATATAAGCCTGGATATGAAACCGATGATGAGACAGATAAAAAAATCACCGGAAATATGGTGGCATGGTTGACAATTGATGATACAAATATAGATTACCCGGTTATGCAGGGTGAAGACAATAATGAGTATCTGAACAAAGACCCGTTTGGCAATTATGCTCTGTCTGGAAGTATCTTCCTTGACCGCAGAAATAACCCTGAATTCAAAGATTACTATTCTTTAATTTATGGACACCATATGGAACACGGCATGATGTTTGGGGCAATTGATGAGTATTTAAATGAAGATTACTTTAATTCACATAGAACCGGCTCCCTCGTCGTAGGTAAAAAGACATATAAGATTCGCATATTTGCCGTTTTAGAGTGCGAAGCAACGGAAGAATCGATTTTTGCACCGACAGAGAATGACAACACTTTAAATTATATTAAGCAGCATGCGTTGTTTATAGACAATACCGCACTGCCAAAAGATAATGAAAAGCTGCTTGGCTTATCTACATGTAAATATCCTGATACCGTTGACAGGACTCTGATTTTTGGAGCGTTAGACGGCTGATATAAGGCGTAATGCCGTCAAATAATTGAATTTACGGCCTGTAATGGCTGATAGAAAAGCAGCGCCTTGTTTTTAACGGGGCGCATTTTTTTGTATAGGAGGAGAAAAATAATGAAAAAAAGAATATTACCGTTGATTGCCTTATGCCTAATGACCACTCCCGTTTATGCAGCTGGGACGATTGACGCAGTTATTCCGGTTTCCTGCACTGCTAAAAACAGTAATGAAGAGTTTAAGGTTTCAATAAAAGGAGACGATGGAAACCAGGCTTCTCCTGAAACTGTTTATATTAAAGATGGAGAGACTGAAAATGTCTCTGTCTCTTTTAGTACTCCCGGTACATATAAATACATTGTAACGCAGGAGACTGGAAGTGATAGCAATACAACATACGATAAAACCGTATATAACGCTGATGTGTATGTTACTGAAAATGACAGCGGTGTGATGAATGCAGAAACGATAGTATACAAAAATGGAAGCGATAATAAACTGCCGGAATGCAATTTTACAAATACGGTAAACATAACGTTAACACCTGCTGACGGGTCAAATTCGGATATTGGAGCCTCAGAAAAAAGCGGAAGTTCTTCCACGACAAGCGGAATTAATACTGGCGTAATCACACATGAAGCTTTTTATGCTATGGCCGGATTATTTGGAATCACCGTAATGCTTATAACTGCTAAAAAAAGGAGGAAGAATTGAAAGCAGTAAAAAAAGGCCTGCAATTAAATTGCAGGTCTTTTTCTAGTTATCGTCATCATCCCAATCCTCGTCAAATATTGATATCACGTTGCTTTCAATTGGCGGAAGCTCGCTCGGGTCTGGAATTTCTGGTTCTACTACATAATCAAATTCAGGGAATACTATATTGTCAGGCTCGTCTATGTCGCCGAAGTCAATGTCGGAGCAAATCTCAGGTAATTCTATCTCTGGTGTATTGATGCCTGAAATATCTGGTTCTGACTCGCTTGACGATTTGGAGTTGGCCGGCTCTAAAATTTCTGGCATTTCGGCGTCTTTTACAGCTTCTGTGTTTTCGGCGCTTTCGGTGCTTGTTGTTATCTCTGAAACTTTGATGGTATCTGCATTTTCTATACTTTCAGTATCTGCTGTGCTTTCTGTGTTTATTTGTGCTTCAGCGGCTTCTGTAGATTCAGTATCGCTTATATTATTTGTACTATCTAAAGGTTCTGAGTTATCTGAAATTTCTGGAGCTTCTGAATTCGCTGTTGCCGCTGTAACCGCTGTGGCAATTTTTTCGGTTTCGCTTTCGTTCTTGTCTGACTCTTTGCTGTCTGTTTCTTTTTCGGGTAATGTCGCCGATATGGCTGAAACATCTTCCGGTATATAATCTGATTGTTGGTTTGTAGCATTGTCATTGTTGTCAGGCTCTTTTTTGTCTGCCGTCTCTTTGGGCGCTGTTGCCGGCGTGGCTGTAATGTCTTCTGATATAGAAACTGCCTGTAAATTTCCGGCATTAGAAGCATCGTCAGGTTCAGCTTGCTCTATGCTGCCGAAATCTGGCTCAATATCCGGTGCTTCCCCGAAGTCAGGCTCCGGCTCTGGCATGTCTGGCTCTGCGAAAGATTCCATATCCGGGAAATCTGATGGCGGTTCAGGCATGACTGGCTCGCTGTTCTGGCTGCCTGTATGTTCTGGCTGAGTATTTTCGCTAATATTTTCGCTGATGACTTGTTTTGCACGGTTTTTCTTTTTCTTCCGTCTTGATTTTCTCCGGGAGGTTTCACCTGGCTGTGATGCTGTGCCATCAGTGGGTGCTGCTGTATCCGCGGTAGGAGATGAAGACGAGACGCTTTCTGCGGTGTTTGATTCTGGTGCATTAACATTTGAAGAAACTCTATTTTCGGCAGGTTTATCAGATAGCTCTTGATTTTTCTGCTCCTTTTCGGATACCTCTTCCTGAACTGCCTGCTGCTCCGGTTTGGCTTCGCTTGCAGCGTCTTGTGGCTTGGTATTGTTGTCACTGACAGATTGACTTTGCGGGTTTCTTCTGTCCTTCTTTTGCTGCTTTTTCCTTTTCTGCTGTGTCGGTTCGGTTTCAGCTTGCGGTGCCGGATGCTCTGGCTGAGATTCCGGTAATGTTTTCGGCTCCGGCTCTTTTATAGTTTCCTGTGGCGCTTCTGCTTTTGGTTCTTCTTTTTGTGGTCTCTTTTTTCTTTCCGGCCGCTTGCTGATTTTTAATTTTGGCTCGCTGAAGACGTCTTCTTCTGCTTCCGGTAAATCCTCGTATAATGGTTCTCCTAACGGTTCGTTTAAATCTATGTCCGGAAGCTCGTCTGCCTGCGTGCCGATATCAGGCATCGTGTCTGCTGCCGGTTCAGGAGCTTCGTTTTCCTCCTGTGCGATTTCGTGAAGCATATTCTGCATAGTGTTTGATTCAGAGCCACGTTTTGGTTTCCTTTTTGGTCTTTTACTTACCGCAGGCTTTGAAACTGCTGGCTTTTCGTTGAGAGATGTTTCAAAGGAATTGTATCCTGAATCGTAATCATCATCGTCGTCTTTTTCAATATGCGGTTTTGGCTGTGTTGGCTGAGGATGCTGGACTGGTTGCGGCTTTGGCTGTTGAACTGGCGCTTCTACAGGTTGCGGCTGTTCTGCCGGTTCTTCGGGTTGCTTGTCCTGATGGATATCTGCTGGCTGAGGCGTCGCCTCTGGTTCTGGCGTTTCAACTTCCTGCTGCGTTCCCGTTAACGATGTAAGGTCTATTTTTCCAAAATAACGTTTAACTGCCTCTTCGCGGTTCTGTGGGAAGTCACGCATAAAATCATCATCCATGTTATCAAAATCAGGGAATCCGTTGTCGTCATCCGATGATTTGCTATCGCTGTTTTTCCCGTCATTGTCACTGTCATTACTCTCTGGTATGTCTCCGTTTGTAAGATTGGCGGCAAACAGTTCGGCTGACGTCCTGCTTAGTTCTTCCTCCTTTTTGGCCAGTTCGGCTTCCAGGTCTTTGATTTTTGAGTCCATTGTTTTCATCTTGTCTTCACGTATGAAAAAGTCATGGACGTTTCTTTTCATTGTATTCTTGAATACAGAAAACATTGAAGACGGCTTCGATGCGTCCTGCAGTTCTTTCTTTAATTTTTCTATTTCTTCACGCTGTTGTTTTAATAATTGGTCTTTATCTGACATTTTGTCACCTTCTTTTTGCTTTTTAATTTAATATGCAAAATACACCCCGCTTTCTAACAATGTTTTGTTTCGGCATATTGAAAGAGTAAAAACAACAAAGAAAGGTGGAAAACAATATGTTAGACAAAAAAGAAACTCATGAGGTATTTGGAAAGGTTTGGAAGGAATTTAATAAAGTCCGCAAGAATAACACCGATGACGGGTGGTCAGAGTGTGTTAAGAATGTGGACGAGCTGCACAGTAAGTATGATAACAAATTTTATGAAAAGATTATGCTTATTGTTATTAAAGAAGCAGACAGAGAGTCCAAACTTGACCAGAATACAGCCCGTACGGAATACAAAAAAGCGGGAAAGGCTTTCCAGGAGGCTTGGACGATGTTTGAACAGTTTGTTGACAATATTGATTCCTTTGAGACTGAGGGAATGAAGTTACTTGCAGAATACAACAGACAGAATCCATGTCGGTTTGCTGCTGAGTTTGGAAGCGTGATTTATGAAGCTGTATGTGAGGAGACAAAAGCTTCTGGTTCATTTATGAATGCAGCTTATTCATTTTATGAAAAATATAAAGCCGGAATTGATGAAGCCAATGCAGGAAAGGCACTTGCTGAAGCAGAACAAATCATAAATGCTCATCCGGAATATATGCTGCATATGATGAAAATGTATTCAGGTTTAGCAAAAGCGGCTTAAAGAAAGGAAGAAAGGAGTAAAAATATGAATAATGTTGAACAGGGTTCTCTTTTTGATGGCATTGATATGGAAAATATTCCTGAAGAGGGCGTGAAATACAGCCAGGGCTGTAGTGAGATGTATCGTCTGGACAAGGCAGAAAGAAGCGCAAAGATTTTTACGGTATTTAAAGAAAAAGACCTTGTGGGCTTTCATCTTAAAGGCTGTGACAGAAAAGAACCATTTTATGTAGTATCCGGAAAGGTAATTGGCATTGAAATGGCTGGCGATAAAATCAACTTCACAATGCAGTCTCTGCGAAGCGAAGATGTATTTCGTTTTTCTGTCGGTGAGAATGCCGAATTTTATGAAAAGGCATTGCATGTATGCAGTGATGATAACGTTACTGTGGTGATGAGCGGCGATGCGTGTGCTGATATGAAATTTGGCCCGTTCTTCGGGGCTGTGTCATGGCAGTTTGTGAATAGCAATAATACTGCTGTAAAGGAATACAGTGTGAGAAAATAACATATTTTTCTGGCATCCAGCGGATTTTTCCGCTGGCCTTTTTTTGTGTTCAGAAAAAAAATAAAAAAAATTCGTAAAAAACGATAAAAAAAATAAAAATCCAGCATATTAATTCTGAGAAAAATTGAAGGCCTTACAAGACCGTTAAAAATAGACTAAAAAAAGGAGATAAAAATGTCAGAAATTAATAAGCTGAAGAAACAGGCAGATAAGGTATACGCAAAAATGGAAAATATGCAGCGGCTGTCAGACAGCGAGCTGAAAGCAAAAACAGATGAATTTAAGATGAGACTTGCAAACGGAGAAACTCTTGAACAGATTTTGCCGGATGCATATGCAGCAGTAGGAGAAGCGGCTTACAGGGCGATTGGCTTAAGACCGTATAAAGTGCAGATTATGGGCGCGATTGTGCTGAATGAAGGGAAAATTGCGGAACATTCTACTGGAGAAGGCAAGACGTTGATTGCAGCTATGCCTGCATACCTTAATGCACTTGAAGGAAAAGGCGTTCATGTCGTAACCGTTAACGACTATCTGGCAGAACGTGATGCAAAAGACATTGGACGAATCCATCGTTTCATGGGACTTTCCGTTGGATGTATTTTAAAGACAACATCACCGGAAGAAAAGAAAAAAGAATATGCAAAAGATATTACATATATCACAAATACAGAGCTCGGATTTGACTATCTGAGGGATAATATGGCTCAGCGCCTGGAAGACAAGATGCAGCGCGGATTTAATTACTGTATTATTGATGAGGTTGACTCCGTGCTTATTGATGAGGCGAGAACGCCGCTTATTATCTCCGGAGTCAGTGGAAAATCAACAAAACTGTATACCGCATGCAACGAGCTTGCGAAAAAGCTTGAAAAAGGTGAAACACAGGAGCTTACAAAAGTAGACCTGCTTGCCGGCGAAAGGGCAACAGAAACCGGGGACTATACCGTTGACGAGGAACACAGGATTGTAACCCTGACACTCCAGGGCATCAAAAAGTGTGAGGAATATTTCGGTATTGACAATCTCTCTGACAGAAAATATACAGAGCTGTATCACAACATTCTTGCAGCGCTGAGAGCGCATAACCTTATGAAGAGAGATAAAGATTACGTTGTAAAGAATGGGGAAGTACTAATCGTTGACTCATCAACAGGACGAATCCAGCCGGGGCGCCGTTATTCAGATGGCCTCCATCAGGCTCTTGAAGCCAAAGAGGGCGTTGAGGTGCAGGAGGAAACATCCACATATGCAACTGTCACATATCAGAATTTCTTTAATAAATATAAGAAAAAATGCGGTATGACCGGTACTGCGTCAACCGAAAGAAAAGAGTTTAAGGATATTTATCATATGTCCGTTGTAAAGATTCCGACAAACAGACCGGTGCAGAGGGAAGACCTCCCTGACCGTATGTTCTTGACAAGGGAAGCAAAATTCAAAGCAGTTGTTGATGAAATTAAGAAGGCACATGCAACAGGACAGCCAATTCTGGTAGGTACATCTACAATCCAGGATTCAGAAATCCTTGATAAGATGCTGAAAGATGAAGGCCTGCCGCATACAGTCTTAAATGCAAAACTGATTGAGAAAGAAGCAGAAATCATCGCAAAGGCCGGAACAAAAGGCTCTATCACTATTGCGACAAATATGGCCGGACGAGGTACAGACATTAAGCTTGATGATGAAGCACGCGCAGCAGGCGGCCTTAAGGTCATCGGAACACAGCGTCATGAGTCAAGAAGAATTGATAACCAGCTGAAAGGACGTTCTGGAAGACAGGGCGACCCTGGAGAGTCTGTATTCTTCCTTTCCTTGGACGATGAAGTGCTGAGACTTTACGGTTCTGAAAAGATGAAAAATGTTCTTTCCGCGACAGGTATGAAGAACGATGACAGCCTTGAAAATAACACCGTAAACAAATTTGTAAAAAAAGCCCAGACGGTTATTGAAGATAATAACTTCGGGGCACGAAAGAATGTACTTAAATTTGATAAGGTAAACAATGAACAGCGAGAGCTGATTTATGCGGAGCGTGATGCAATCCTTGAAAAGGCTGATACACGTTCTACCATGATTAGCATGATTCAGGACTCTGTCAATATGATTATCGATAAATATTGCGATAATAAAAAAGTGTCAGAAGCTGAGTATGAAGACATTAAAAAAGAGATTGAAGTTCTGGTCTTTGGTATCAAATCACCTGATTACACACCTGGAATGACCAAAAAAGACCTTTCAGAACTTTACATTGAAGCAGCTAAAAATAAATATTGTGACCGCGAAAGAGAATGGCCGGATATCAATATGTTCAGGGAATTTGAACGCCAAATCATTTTAAGATGCATTGACGTCAAATGGATGCAGCATATTAATGACCTGGAAATTTTAAGACAGAATATTTCACTTGTTGGATATGGCCAGAAAGACCCGGCAGTCGTATATAAGCTGAAGGCATTTGATATGTTTAGTAAAATGTCTGATGAAATTAAGAACGATGCCGTATACACACTATTTTCTTCAAGACTGAAAGGAGCAGTGGCTCCAAAACGCGATAGCGCGGCGTAAGGTGAAAGACCCGGAGAAAAGCTCCGGGTCTTTCTTTTTTCGCAAGAAAATGCTATACTGTTGGAAATTTCGCATGGTACACGCGAGTGTAGCTCGCGGTATCAATGAGCGTAAGCGAATCTGGTAACGAAGAACTTTGCTCTGAGTTATCACTAATTTCTCTATGCTTCGGCATAGAGAAATTTTTATTTTCTGCAAAAATTTTTCGCAAAAAATCGTCTCCTTTTGGATTTTTTCGGCATATTAAATGTAAGAAATTGAAAGACAAATTTTTATAGAAGGAGGTGCCTCGTATGGAAATTACTTCAAGCTATCAAGTAGAAATTTTATCAAATACAGATATAAAAAACACAGTACAGATTTACCGCAGGGCACTTGCCTTCGTTGTTGATGTATGTAATAAAGAATGGGTTGATATTTCGTCAATTGAATCTCAAGTACAAAAGAAAAGTTTTGTAGAGAAATTAATCCACTCAACCAAAAGCAATCCAAATCCAAAATATCCATTTGACGTCAAGGGGTCAGAGTTCTATAAATTTCCATCATATCTCAAAAGAGCAGTTATTGCTGAAGCAATCGGTGCTGTAAGCAGCTATCGCAGCAATTACA
>OLOJ01000338.1_pt1 | contig 49224 bp, 74 predicted proteins | sample 1672251 | NCBI WGS metagenome assembly OLOJ01 (sample SAMEA3136664, study PRJEB25190) | human gut metagenome | biome: human gut; feature: human-associated habitat; material: faeces | place: Austria | collected 2013 | reverse complement strand
TGATTGTTGCGCTACTTTTATTGATCACACTTCCAAATATTCAGCAAAAAGAAAATTGCTTTATATAAAGTACGATATATATTATTGGCATGATATTGGCATAAAATAGCCTTATTTTTCACCTATTTTCACTAGTTTTTTATAAAATTTAAGTGTTATCTAAAGAAAGAGGGAAAATTACATGGCAGTAAAAAAAGATGAAAAAACAGGTACGTGGTATTTCTATGGTTCGTACAAAATGAAGAACGGAAAGTACAGACAATACAAGAAACGTGGCTTTCCAAAAAAGAAAGATGCAGTAAAAGCAGAGATCATATTCAAAGAGAATGTTAAAGACCCATACAAGAATATTACATTGGAAGGATTATTTAATGTTTATGCAGCTTATACAGAGAAAAGAATCAAACAAAGTTCATGGGTGAGTCAGAATAGGATTTTGAATAGATGGATTGATATTATAGGTGATGTTAATATAAAATCCATCACAACAAACGATATAGAGGTTGCAATGGAATTAATGATTAATAACGTAGGATATGAAACCGCAAAGAATTATTTATCTAGAATCAATAAGATGATGCGATTTGCAGTTCGTAAAGGATATTTAGAAACTAATCCTTGTTCCCCAATAGAATTGTTCAAAGACCCAAACGAAAAGAAAACAGAAATGAAGTATTGGACTTTAGAACAATTCAATCTATTTATTCATTATGTTGAAAATCCTTTGTATCATCTTTTATTCGACAATCAATTTTATATGGGGATGAGAATTGGCGAAACACTAGCGTTGACTTGGGAAGATGTGGATTTAGAAAACAATACGATTGCAATTAAAAAAACATGGTCAAAAGATTTACATAAAATCACAACTCCAAAAACTCCAAACAGTTATAGAACAATTACCATGCCTAAGTTCTTATCTGATGAATACAGAGAATTTAAAGAGATGTTGGATGTTCCTGAGAAATCATTTGTGTTCGGTATAGATATACCCGTATGCAACACGACAGTTAGAACGAGAATGAGAGAAGCTATTAAAATTGCAAATGAAAACAACGAAGAACAAATACCTATCATTCGTATACACGATTTAAGGCACTCATGTGCTTCATACATGATTGGCAATATGGTAAGAGACGGAAGCTCACATTTTAGCTTATATGATGTTGCAAAGCGTTTAGGAGACAATCTGAGCACTGTATTGAGTGTTTATGCTCATTGGCTACCTCAAGCAGATAAAGGAATTGCAAAGTTTATGGATAAAGATAATGCACTAGATTAATTTCTAGTGCTTTTTTGTTTGCAAAAAGAAAAACACACCCTTTAGCGAGTGTGCCTTCCATGAAATAGAGAGAGATGAAAATACAGTTGCCTATTTACAGGCACTTAAAGTTTATCATGTTTCGTTGCGGACGTTTTGTGCTACCAAAACAATGCAAATTATTTATATCATCCTCTATCATTTATTATTTTTGGTATTGATCTATTAAATCGGCTAAGTGTTGTAATGAGACACCATACAAATCACACAACCATTTAGCATCTTCAAAGTATACATTTTTTCTACCATTTTCGATTTCTGAAAGCCATGATTTCGTTTTGCCCCTTCTTTCTGCTACCTCTAACATTGTGTAATTAGTTTTGTTTCTCAATTCCTTTAATGCTTGTCCTTGGTATTCAAATTTGTTCATGTCCTCACCTCTTTCATTATACATTATAATTATAAGTACTAAATTAAATACCTATCTAAAATATATCATAAAGTACACTGAAAGATAACATAATTATAAAAAAAATAAAAAAAGTTATTGACTAATGTACACTAATAGAGTACTATATGAGTGTAAGTTAACTAATAGTGTACGGAGGAGGTTAAGGATGGAAAAAATGACTATTAAACAAATCCGAGTCGGATTGAATATGACTCAGAAACAAATGGCTAAATACCTTGGTATTTCTACTGTTAGTTATACTAACAAAGAAATTGGAAAAAGACGTTTCTACTTTGATGAAGTAAAAAGAATATGTGAATTAGCTAAGATTTCAATTGATGTTGTAAAAATTGAAGTTGCAAAAGCTATCTAACTTATTTTTTTAAAATCAAAGTACACTAATGGAGTACTTAGAAAGGGTGAATAAAATGGAAGAATCAAGTGGAAGATTAAATTCAGTTAGTTTAATCCATGAATCAACAGAAACGGAAAACAAAGTGTTAGATCTTCTAATCAAGAACGGATGTTCTAATGAAGATTTATTAAACGTATCTTCAATGCTTCAAACAATTTATATGTGTGGATTTGAAGTTGGGAAAAGATGTGTAAAGGAATGAAAGTGTTGCTTGGCTATAGAGACATCATGGAACTAGGTGTTTCTAAAAAGACTGCATACAAGATGTTGAATCTTATATGCGAATCTGAGGCTTACAAAAATTCAAATCTATCCAAAGTGATAGATACAAAGAAAGTTCCAACAAAGTTATTTATCAGGATGTTTCCTGAGTTCAAAGAAAGGTGTGAACAACATGATGGATGTAGATGATTTAAGAGAGTTAGATGACAACAGATACATTGATGAAGATGAGGAGGAAGAACAAGATGAGTACAGTTACGAAGACTACTGCTACGACTTCTGCAAAGCAGAAAGAGACGAAGAAGCATGGTTCTAAATCAACCGCAAAGAAGAAAGCAGTTGAGTTAGGTGATTGTATCACGCTTCCTTCTTTTGCTAATAACGAGTACGAAACTCATTACTCAATGCTAGTTAGAAGTCAAAAACAAACGCATATGGTTAATTGTGCTGCTAAGTTTAATTACATTTGCTCGTTAATCTGTTTATTAGTTTCTCTAGCTTTCATGGTGATAGCTAATTGGTACATAAGAGGTTTGTAAGATGACACAAACAGAAAGAGTTATCAAGCACCTAAAGGAATACGGATCTATCACTCCTTTAGAAGCAATTAGGGAGTATGGAATAACTCGTTTAGGTGCTCGTATATGGGATTTAAGAGACTTGGGGTATGACATTGAAACTCAAACTGAAACTTCAAAAAATCGGTTTGGAGATAAAACATCATATGCCAAGTACGTATTAAAAGGAGTGGCAAAAAATGAATCTTTACCAAGACACCGATAAATTCAGTGTTGAAAAGTACGGAAGCCATGAAGAATGGTTAAAAAAACGTGGACGTGGAATTGGTGGCTCGGATGCAGCTTGTTTCATGGATTTGAATCCATGGAAAACGCTAAATCAGTTGTGGCACGACAAAAAGTTCAGTTCACAACAGATTACAAATGATGCGATTGAATATGGGAATACCGCAGAACCATGTTTAAGAACATTATTTCAGGCGAAACATCCTGAGTTTGATGTACAGTACGTGGACAACGTAACATTGGTTTCTAAGGAGCATGATTTCTTGAGATACAGTCCTGATGGTTTAATCTACAACAAAGAAACAGGAGAAAGAGGAATCTTAGAAATCAAAACATCTAAGATAATCAATTCTCAGAGTTTGCAGAAATGGGGCAGCAAAGGAAACGAAACAGTTCCTGACAACTATTATTGCCAAACTTTAGAAGGATTGATTGTTACGGATTTTGACTTTGTTATTTATTGTGCAGAACTAAGATTTGCAGATGGTGATGCACGAATTATAGAACGTTCATATCGTAAAGAAGAAGCTTTAGACAGTATGAACGATCTAAAACAAGCAATGATAGAAAAATGGGATAGGTACTTCGTGAATGATGTAGAACCACCTATCACATTGTCTATATAGAAAAAGAGGAGATGGAAATATGGAATTTAATTTAGAGGTACGTGCACAAAACGGAAAAGTGTACACAAATGCAAGTGATTTATTAACCGAAATCAAAGAAGGTTTAAAGCACTACAACTATGTAGTAGATGAAGGCAACTATAAGAAGGCTAAAACAGATAGAGCTGCTTTAAACAATTTGGTAAAGCTTGTATCTGATAAGCGTAAACAAGTTGAGAATGATGTATTCGCTCAGTGGCTACAGGATAAAAAAGACATCATGGCAGTTGAGAAAACAATCAAAGCAGCATCCGATAAATTGGGTGACGGAATTAACGAGGTTGACAACGCAGAAAAAGAATTAAAGCGTAATCAAATCAAAGAACTATGGACAAACATGACGAACAACAAATATCCATTCGATTTAGTTTTTGAAGAAAGATATTTGAACAAGTATGTTAAGCCTAAAGAAATTGAAGAAAGTTTAAATAACAAGTTCTTGAAAGCCGAAGAACAATTATCATTCATTGAAGCTTCACTTCCAGAAGATGAACTACAGGCAGAGCAAGTTATCCAATTGTTCTGTAAGACTTTGGATTTAAGCAAAGCTACGGAACGTATCAACGAGATCAAAGAAGCTAAAGCAAAGCTTCAAGAAAAAGTAAATGCTCAGATTGAACAATCTAAACAAGCTCAAATGGAAAGAGAAAACGTAGTTCCTTCACAAACTCCATTTGAAACACCTCAGACTCAAAATCAGACAGAGCCAATAAGATATTGCGTATTCCGTATTGAAGGATCTATGGAAGAGTTACAAGCTTGCAATCCAATTTTGAATCAATTTATTAAAGAACATGATGTTAAAGTATCAATTTTAGAAAAAGGAGAATGTTAATTATGTTACAAAACAATATTGCAAAAAAGAATGACAATCAATTGGTAGAATTTTCTGCCAACGGAGAAAAAGTTAAATTATCTCCAGCTATCGTAAGAAATTATCTAGTAAATGGAAATGGTCAAATTACAGACCAAGAAGTTGTGTATTTCATTAATTTGTGTAAATCACAAGGTTTGAATCCATTCATTAAAGATTGCTACTTAATCAAGTATGGAAATACAACACCAGCACAAATGGTAGTTTCTAAAGATGTTTTCTTAAAACGTGCCGAAAGAAATTCAGAATTTGATGGTTTAGATGCTGGAATTATCGTAATTAATAACGAAAGTGGTGAATTGACATACAGAAAAGGCGCTTTCTATCTTAAAGATCGTGAAGAAGTTGTAGGTGGATGGGCAGATGTATTTAGAAAGAATACTTCACATCCTACACATATTGAAGTTTCTGTTGAAGAGTACGCAGGAAGAACAAAAGACGGAAAGCTTAACTCACAATGGGCGTCTAAAATGGGCACTATGGTTCGTAAAGTCGCCATTACTCAAGCATTGAGAGAAACATTCCCTAATGACTTCCAACAGATGTATTCAGAGGAAGAAATGAATGTGGATATGAAATTGGATGAAACTCCAATCCAACAACCTACACAGCCAATTGATCAAGCACCTGTTCAAACACAAACATATTCACAACCTGATGAACCTCAACCCGAAGGTGTAAGTCTTGTATAAAAGCAAACGTAGCCAAGCTACAGATATAGATTTAAAAACTAGAAAGTTGGTAAAAGAAAGAGACCAAATGTGCATATTTTGTGGGAGTACATATCGCATTGAATTAGCACATACAATTCTTTCAAGAAGCAATGGCGGACTAGGTTCTGAAAAAAACCTAGTCTGTGCTTGCCAACGTTGTCATAGAATCATGGACTCAGAAAGTCCTAAAGGAAAGAAATTGAGAGAGATTGCAATTAAGTATCTAGAGCGTATCTACGGAAATATTGATGAATCAGAGGTGAAATATAATGCTAAGTCAAAATGAACTGTTGTTTAAATATAATCCATTCAAAATAAAACATTGGAAGGAAGAAGAAATAGAAGAACAATTAGGAATCCTAGTTGATGCTTATATTTCAGATGCAGAAACAGTAATGGAAATGGCATTAAACGTAGAAAACCTTGCGAATCAAATGTTTTTGATTGGTGAAATGATTGCTAGATTACAGGAAAGTTCAAACATTTTGAAAGCAGATATTGAAAACAAGACGAATCAAGCTATTTATGTAGAACGTAGTACTTGGGAACGTGAACATGACGGGAAAGCACCTAGTATTAAATACTTTGAAGCTTTAGCAGGTCAAAAAGTTTCTGAGGAAAGAACTAAGTTTGCAAAAGTCGATTCTGATTTAAAGCGTTTCAAAACTGCTTACGAAAGTATAGAAGCCAAGATGAACTCAGAAAAGAAAAAACTTGATGCTACTAAGTTTGAAATCGGAGGTGCGTAAGATGATTTTAGGCATTGATCCAGCAAATGAATACAGTGCATTTGTTGTAGTTGAGAACGATTTATCGGCAGTTGTAGATAAAGGAAAAATTCCTAACAAAGAATTGCAAGATAAAATCTCAAATTGGAAAGCAGAGAATTATCCAATTGATTATGTAGCAATTGAAGGAATACAAAGTTTCGGTATGCCTGTAGGTCAAACAACATTTGAAACTTGTTACTTTATAGGTCGTTTATTAGAGCAATTTGAAGCTTTCGATATTGAACCTACATTAATATACAGAAGTGAAGAAAAAATGACTCTATGCCACTCTATGAAAGCGACAGACAGTAATATCATTCAAGCTCTGATTGATTTGTTCGCAAAGGACACTCCAAACAAAGGAAAAGGAACAAAAAAAGAGCCTGGATATTTCTACGGATTTAAAAAAGACATTTGGCAGGCATTTTCAATCGCTTACGTTTTCCATACAAAGTACATAGGTACAGAATGTTAGGAGGTGTGAAGTATGGCAGTTATTAGAGTAAATAACACTAAAGGATTTACAGTGATGAGCAATTATCACTTTCAAGATAAAGAAATCTCATTAAAAGCAAAAGGACTTCTTGGTTTGATGCTTTCTTTACCTAACAATTGGGATTATTCAGTAAACGGATTAGTTGCGATTGTTAAGGAAAATAAAGCAGCTGTTCAAACTGCATTAAAAGAACTTGAAGAACACAAATATTTAAAGCGTACAAGAGTTCAAGATGAATCAGGAAGGTTTGATTACATATACGATATTTACGAGAAACCGTATGACAAATTACCGTGTACGGAAAATCGGTGTACGGATATTCAATGCACGGAAGTTCAGTGCACGGAAAATCAACCACAAATAAATACTAATAAACAAAATACTAATAAACAAAGTACTAAAGAATTAAATACTAATGAATATAAAGAAAAAAATATAAAAAAAGAAAGTGTTAATTCTGTTATTTCAGATTATACAGAAAACAAAGATTTGCAAGATGCATTGCATGGTTTTGTTGAAATGCGTACGAAAGCAAGAAAACCTCTTACTGTTAGAGCAATGAAGTTATCTTTAAATGTATTAGATAATTTGGCAGTAGATGATGTTACCAAGATTGCTATTGTAAATCAGAGCATTGTACATACATGGTCAACATTCTACAAATTGCAGAACAATAACAATGGCGGTCAAAGACAATTGACGAGAAAAGAAATGGGGTATGCATTTTGACATTAGAAGAAACTGAAAGAATCTTACAGGTGCTTAGAATCAATTACCCAATGAGTTACAAAAACATGACTCAAGAAGATACGAAAGCATATTTAAAACTTTGGCAAGTATCTTTTAAGGATTATGAATACTTGGTAGTAGCAAATGCAGTTAATCAAATCATACAAAGTGATACAAGAGAGTTTGCTCCAAATGTAGCACAAGTAAAAACGAGAATCAGTAAAACTGCAATTGGAAAAACTAAGGAAGCTGGAGAGGCTTGGGAAATCGTTTTAAGGAACGCTAAGTGTGACCCTCATACGAGTAAGGTCAACTACGATAAACTTCCTAGAAACATTCAGAAAGCACTAGGAGGTAGCTATCTGTTAAGAGATATTGCGTGGAGTAATAAAAAAGACTTGCAATATTACCGAGATAGATTTTTACAAGCCTACAAAGATATTTGTGAAGAAGAAGTACAGTTATTAAATTCAGGTCAAATCAGTTTGGAAATGTATCAACAACACGATCAATTGCCTGCACCTCCAAAAAAGGAGGAAGGCATGAAAATGTTGGGAGATTTGATGAAAGGATAAAAAGTAGGAGGGGTAGCAAGTGCAATATTATATGTTGGATAAAAACGATATATCAGTTGTACGTGGAATCGTATCTGCTAAAGATGTAATGAGGGAATTGGTCATTACAAACGCTCAGTTCCATAAGATGTTGAGAAACGAGGAAACCTACAAAGGATGTATTCTTCTTCCCATTGAAACGGATGAGGAAGAAAGAAGAAAAGTAACTAGCGAAGATGACGAGCAATTCCAACTTATTGGCGAAAGTAAAACAGGAATCAGATATTACATTACAAGTTATTTAAGAGTTGTTTCTGTTGATCTAAAAGGAAATCAAAAGGAAATGAAAGCTAAAAAGGAAACGGAATCAATTTACAGAGTCGTCGTTACCCTTAAAGAAGGGAAACGATACTTGAATGTATTGTTTGAAGCCTACAAAGCTTTCGTTGGGGAAATAGAAAAGAACGATTCTATCGTTTGGTACGGAGAAATGAAAATCGAAAACCTAAGAGTTATCAAACTAGCTCAGACTCAAGGATTGAGAAACAAGAAGAAAGTAAGAATAGGCGATACAGTTTATTCTTCAATTGCCGAGTGTGCTAAAAAGAATTTCATTTCTAAATCACATATGTATCAGATGATAGAAGGAATCAGACCTAATTCAATAGGTGTTGAATTTGTATAAAGGAGTTGAAAAGAAATGAACAGAGTGATTTTATCAGGTGAAATCGGTAGCGATATCACTTTAAAGAAAACTGCATCAGGACAAAGCCTATGTAACTTCTCAATTGAAGTAAAGGAAAAAGGAAAGAATGGACAAGAGTTTAAATCTTTCTTTGATTGCACCGCTTGGGGAGAAAATGCAGAACATATTAATCAATATGGATTTAGAGGACAACACATTGCAGTTGATGGAAAGCTTCAAAAAAGCTCATACACGAACAAAGACAATCAGAAGGTGTATAAGACTAGCGTTTACGTTATGGACGTAGAATTGAGCGTAAACAATGCGACAATGCCACAAACGCAGGCTTATCAACAGACGTATCAACAACAACCTCAACAACAGATGCAGCAGCCACAAACAGTTCCATTTACAAATCAAGTAAATTATCAGTCTTATCCTGAACATTATGATAATGACGAAGGGATGCCATTCTAGATGATTGCGAAAAGATATGATGATGAACTTATGTACAGTGTTCAAAAATGTTATGGCGATAACAAATACAAATACTGTACGAAAGATGGAAAACTAGCTTTTAAGAAGCCTGGTAAAGATTTCCTAGGGGCAACAAAGGAAAACATTATGAATCTGTATGTAATTGAAGGAAGTCTATACATTGGAGAATATCTGAAATGAAATTGTATAACATGAATTGTTTGGATTATCTCAAGTCTGAACAATTCCAAAAGGATGTCGTGGGGGGGCAGGCTTTAATAGTCACTGATCCTCCGTTCAATGTTGGTTATCACTACAATACATACAAAGACAAAATGAGTGAACAAGAGTATTTATCATTCTTAAATAAAGTATTTACCACAAACGATACTCCATACGTTGTAATACATTATCCTGAATCGCTATACAAGATAGCTTTGTATAACGGAGATGTACCAACAAGAGTTTGCTCATGGGTATATAACTCAAACACTGCAAAGCAACATAGAGATATTGCTTTCTTTGGTGTTGAGCCTAATTTCAAGCAAGTGCTTCAACCATATAAAAATCCAAACGACAAAAGAATCAAAAAGAGAATAGAGGAAGGCAAACTAGCGTTTGGACAATCTGCATAAAATATCTACTGAGATAGCCAATCAGTATGATGTTGTTTGTGTGGAATCCTTAAATATGTGTTCCATGTCTAACAAAGGTTTTGGCAACGGCAAAGCTACTCTAGATAACGGATATGGGATGTTTCTAAAAATGTTGGAATATAAACTTGCGGACAGGGGCAAATATTTTGTCAAGGTCGACAAATGGTTTCCATCAAGTCAGATATGTCATAAGTGTGGCAGCCAGCATCCTGAGATGAAAGACCTTAAAATCCGTGTTATGGATTGTGACTGTGGTTTGCATATTGACCGAGACCAAAATGCTGCCATCAACATTCGAAACGAAGGGTTACGTCTGCTTAGTGAAGTAGCATAAACAAAACATATACAGTAGGGATGGAATAGCCCAAACTTATACGCCTGTGGACATTGCGTAAGACATTGAGCTGCGTAACATCGCAGCTAATGCAGTAGTGGGGAAGCAGGAAGCTCGGTAACTTGTTGCCGAGTAGTTCACAAAGCTATGAACTGAAAGAAGCGGACAAATACATTAAGCGTGTGTTTCCAAATGCAGAGTTTTATATAGATTACGAGCACGCATTAGTTTTTGAAAGAATTAGAGAAGATGAAGAAATTGATCTTGATTATCATACAGTGATAAACGGAGTTGCTTATGATGGGACGTTCACAAGCAATTATAACGAGTTAGTTAAATTCTGGGATGAATACCTTGATGGTCATGAGAAGGTTAAAAATAAATCCAAAGTATTTACGTGCAATGGTAAAAAGTATGAACAAGAAACATTGTTTTAAAGGAGTAAAAGCATGGCAAAATATTTATTTAAGGCGAATATATTCGCTAAATTATCAGAAATCGTAGAAGCTGATTCAGAAAAAGAAGTTTGGGATAAGATTAGAAATCGAAAATCTTTTGAAATTAATCAAGAAGTTTTGAACCTTTATCCATCATCAATTGAGATTAGAAAAATCAAAGAAAAAAATGAGAAAAACAACATGGAATTAAAAGAAACAGTAGAGTTTATGAACTCTAAAGATTACAAAGAAAGATTTGTAGCAGAATATCACCAAGTAAAAATCAGATATGAGAAATTGAAAAATTTCTGTAACAAAATTGAAGTAGAAACAATGTTAGGCAAAGAAGAAACAAAACATGATTGTCCACTTGAATTATTAAGAGAGCAACAAAAATACATGGGATTGTATTTATCAGTTCTTGAAAAAAGAGCATTGATTGAAAATGTTAAATTATAAAAGGAGAACAAAATGAAAAGTACAGAATTAATTAAAGATATGCTTGAAAGACAGAAATCATATGATGCAGAAGTATTTAAGAAACATAATGTTGACTACGTTTCTAAAACTCAATTAGAAAGTGCATTGTTTGATGAATTAGGAGAATTGATGCACGCTCAAAAAGCTGATTGGTGTTGGTGGAAGTTCACTCAAGAACCCAAAGATGAAGCTAAAGTATTTGAGGAATACATTGATGTTGTTCACTTTTCATTAATGTACGAAATCAAGTTTGGTTCAGGATGTTATCAAGACGAGGACATTAAGTGGAATTTCAACAAACTAAAAACTGATTTAGGATTTGGACAGGCATACGCATTTAGTTGCGTAATCAGTTTAACAAGAGATGATAACGTATTAGCTTACGTAATCGCATTAGGATTGCATTTAGGATATTCAATTGAAGAAATATACAAAGAATACATTCGCAAGAATGAGATCAATAAAGAAAGATTGAAAGAAGGATATTAATATATGGAAGCTTATGTTCAAATGCCACTAGAAACATATGATGTGTTAAAGTCTAGATTGGCTAGATAACATTTATAAGTTAGGAGTGAAAGAAAATGACTGCTAGAGATATGTTTGAAGAACTAGGATATAAGAAGAATGTAGAAAATGGGAAAATAACTTATTCGCAAGATTTTGGAAGTGGATATTTTGAAATCATATTTGATTTATCAGAAAACGAAATTGAAATAGAAACTAATATGGAAGTTGTAATTGAGAATGATTTATTACCAGCAATTAATCAACAGTGTAAGGAATTGGGGTGGATTTAATGAAAACAAAGCAAGAATATAAAGAAGCGTTAAATCGAATGGAAGAAGCATATTACAGTTTAGACAATTCAATGAGTGCAATGAACAGATTTAAAGAAGATGTAAATTTACTTGCAGGATTAGTAAATGAGCATTTTGAAGAAAAATCAAAAACAAATCTAGAATTTTATTATGATGATTTGATAAAAGAAGATAGCAGTGATTTTGGTTTTGTGAATGGAAAAATTGAGTCGTGTGCATATTTACCATGTAAAAAATGTGAATTTGAAAGTGGCAATTGTCACAAAAATAGAATCACATGGTTGTTAAGTCAACGAAAAAAGCCGAAATATAAATTTACACAATTTGAATACGACTTAATAAATACATACAGGAATGTCGATGATAGATGTAAATTTAATGGTTGTTATCAATTAAAAAGTTTGAAAGAAAAAGGATATTTCAAAAATGTGGATAAAAATGAATTAATTAAAGATATTATAGAGAATTGTGAGGTTGTTTGATGATATATTTCTTTGCAGGATTTTTTATAGGTGGCATAGCTGCAATGCTCCTTTATTCATTAGTTGTTTCAGAGCGAATTAATGAATTGGAACTTGAAAATTGTAGGTTGATTGACGATCTAAACAAAGCGGAATATGAAGCTAGAAAATACAAATATCAACATATGAGGTATGGATATGATGGGTTTGAAGAAACGAAATAAGCCTAAAGAAAGTACAGATGTACTGATTAAATTGAAAATCAGTGTTTCTGATGTAGATAATAGTGATTCATGCAATGTTGTAGATTCATTATTAAATGATATTTGGAATATTGCGTTGGAAAAAGAAGGGGTAGAAGCTCAAAGCATGACTTCAAAATATATGAAGGAGAAAATAGCAAAATGATGTATTTAAGTATGGCAATTCACAATATAGCGGTAATGGTATTTACTGCATACATGGTAATTCATGTTCATCCTATTTGGGCAGTGTGTATCTTATTCACTCAAAGAATTGGAGTTAGAGTTGTACGTGTTCCAATTAATGAAGATGAGGATGATGCGGTAGACGATGTATATGGGATGGATTGGAATGAAGAAGATGATAGCAACAACTCAAGTAGAGATGAGTTTTAAAAACATAGAAAAAACTCTAAAAGACAACGGATTATATGCACTTTATGACGATATGGTATTAATTAAACAAGCTTTAATTGAGAGAGATAGAAAGATATACGGATTGCAGCAGCATACTAGAAATTTAGAGGATAAATTAGGAAGGATAGGAGGTTATCATTATGGAAATCCTAAACAATAACATTTACTGGTGTGATTTACCGAAATACAGTAATACAATTCTTTATAAAAGGAGACCTTGTATCGTTATTTCAAACGACATTCAGAATAAAGGGAGTAAAACAGTAAATGTAATTCCAATTACTAGCAATTTAAAAAGAACGGACTTGCCATGTCACGTTATGGTAGATACAGGACATGAATATGGAATGGCAAAAGCCGAGCAAATCTTAACGATCAACAAAGAAAATGTTAAGTGGCATATCAAACCACTCGATAGACGAGAAGAAAAAGAAGTAAAATGTGCATTATTAACTCAGATTGGGATTATTTAGATGCCTAGAAGAGATACAGAATACGAGCATTTCAAAGAAACCTGCGGAGGATGGTTTAATTACCATGGCAATATAGGTCTAAGAGCAGGGGATGTAGCAATGGCTACTTTATTTGATGAAACCGAATTAGTGCAAATCGTATTGACGAAGCCATACACTTATAATAGGTGGTGGTGTAAGATCGTTGGTTTCAATAGTGATGGAATTGAATATCTAGTTGATAGAACAATGATATTACAGATTTTAATTGATAAAGAATACAACTTGCGTAGAAAAAGAAGAAAAAACTCTTAAAATCAATTTAAACACGTCTAGAAGTAATTCTAACGAGCAAAATAGATTGAGATGAGTATTTGTTAGGGTAAATAAAGAAAAGGCTAAAAACACGTTTAAAACGGTAAATATGTTTATAGCCTTTTTATTGTGCAAAAGAATCTAAAAATTTATTAAATTAATTATTTACAATGATATCGTTATATGCTAATATATGGGTGTAAAGAAAAGCAAGTGCTTAAAGGAGAATGTAAAATGACAAATTTAAAACAATTACAAAACGTATGTAAAGAAGTTAATGAAAAGATGGATGCAGTTAATGAAGAAGAATTGAAAGAGATTGTAGGCAGATATTACAAAGATGATGTAATATCTTGTAGACAATGGGAGTTCTTGCTAGGTTATATCGAAAGAAAAGAAAAGATTAGTGATAGTTTCGCATTTATGTATAGCGAATAGGAGGTATAACGTATGGCAAAAACAAGTGAAGCAAAGATGAGGGCAAATAATAAGTATGCGAAAAAGAATGTAAGTCAAATTTGCCTGAAATATGTGACAAAGAACAATAAAGAGATTCTAGACAAGTTAAATTCAGTTCCAAGCAAAGCAGATTATGTAAGACAATTGATCTTACAGGATTTAGAAAGAGAAAAGAAAGAGGCTAACAACAAATAGCCTTTTTTTATCGTCTTTTTTTTACACGTCCGCACTTAAAAATGGTATAATATATGTAGTTAAGGAGTACCTAAAAAGACCAAATATTGCCACTCCTTGACGAGACATTTTTTTACTTCTACTTACTCAGAATTGAGTGCCTCGGGGAGACCTGAGGATATTATAACGGTGTAAGTGCAATATTTAATTGACGGGGGATGGTGCAATAGAAATTATGCCCTATGAGTGCAATGAAACTGCCCCGTATTCTTCAATGGCCCCCATCATTCGCAGTAGCCACCAAATCGCAACAGGATTTGCGTGAAACGTGGCCTTATATCGCAACATAGGTCTGGGGAAAAGAAACAAAACAAGTAAATTCAGAGATATAGAAACGTCCATACAATCAAATATGCGTAATAAACACGATAAGTTCCATAATGTTTACACACAAATTGGTTTAAGTTGGTTCATAAATTGTCATCACGTAGTCATATACTACTGGAATGAATAGGCAGATATTTCATTTCACACTCCTTTAGAAATTCTTTATTAATTCTATATCTTGAAGATTGTATGGTTTAAGGTTCTGTATTAACAGAGCCTATATTATAAATAGTCTTAAGTAATTCTGCATATTTTAAAACGATTGATCTATGAAAAAGTGATATATCTTAGTCCCTCGACATATATATAATAGGAAAGAGGTTCGGGGGAGATAAAGAGGGGTTTTGACTTCGGGGGAAAGAAGAAGCGAGGAGCTACGTCCTCCACAGAGCCTTCCAAACCCTATAAGAATAAGATATATACACTATTATTACTAGTATTATCTACCTATCAAGTTCTAATAAGGATTGATGGGTTTTTTTATTGTTTTATTTGATTAAATTAACAATTATTCACGAAAAATTAACAATATCCTTTATTTAAAGTACATTTTAAGTGTTCCAAAAAGAAAATTTTGTCAATATAAAAAATAAATTTTGTATTTTGTATTTTGTAATCGGCGAAAAATTTTGTATTTTGTACATTTTGTATTTTGTAAATTGTTCACGATTCTTAGACAAAAACACGGTGTGGTATAAAAATTTCCGCTATTATATTCACGATTCATGAACAAAAAGCTAAAAAGTTGTTGTAAATATAGTGATATCATGGTACAATAATGTTGTGAAAAGGGGTGACAACAAAAAATAAGACATAAAAAAAGATCTTACTTCTAACGCTGGCAACGATTGAAAAGTAAGATCATTCAAAAAGCTATATATATATTAATAGAATGTGAGGTAAAAAGGCCCTCAAGATATATAGCTTTCACATTATACCATATATTTATGGATGAGGGCCAAAAAAAGAAAATGGAAAAAAAATATTATTATGGAAATGCGATCAGTGAATACGGCATGGAAAATGGTTATGTTGATTATGCAACGCTTGCAAAGTGTTTCGATGCTGTATTAAATAACGACATCATGAACTTGACATATGATATAGGATATTGGGATCAAGTGAGCGGTACTATTGATAATAGTGATGAGATAGAAGAGTTGGAAGAAAAACGGGATGAGTTAGAAGAAGAAAACGAAAGCAGCCCATCACAAATTATAGAAAATGAAATAAATGAAATAAACGATAAAATAGAAGAGCTTGAAAGAGAACAAGACGATCAAGAGGTCTTCCAATGGTATATAGTAGATGATTGGGGCGGCCGCTTGTTAACTGAAATAAATGAAATAGTTTACTACAATGAAACGCTCGATATGTATCTTTGGGGCGTTACTCATTGGGGCACTAGTTGGAATTATGTTCTTACTGACATTAAAATTGATTGGTAGGTGTAATGACATGAGAGAATTCTATTTAAGCCCATCACAATATAATAAATGGGAGTACCAGCAAAGAGAGAACAAAAAAGAGTGCTGCTGGTGTGAATATATGTGTGACGGCGTACTAGTTGACAACTTTATTATTTATTGCAAAAAAGGTCTCGCACTATTACAAGAACACTATTTAAACCCATGGCAAAGTGACTACTATGTTATATTTGCAAGATATGACGACAAAGAAGGTACTGATATGATATGGGATATTTTCGAAAAAAGGATTGATTATGATGATGAATAGAAAACAATTAAACAAAATGAATAATTTTCAAGTGTTATTGCTTGCATTACTTAAGTTTTACTTTTATATATGTTTCGATGCGTTATTGTTTTTCCTTGTTTTAGGCGTATTTAACATAGTCTTACCACTTATTTATAATTAATTGAAAGGATGAAAGAAAAAATGTTATTAATTGAAAATAAAAAAGGCTTTAAAGTCTATACTATAAAAAATAAATATCTATGTGAATGTGGTGTATTGAATGAAAAAAATGTATGTAATGTATTAGTAAAATATAAAGAAAGGAGGTTAAAAAATGACTAAAAAAGAGTTTGACCTAATAAAAGAAGTAATAAACGATCGATTGAAAATGGACGACATAGGGCCAGCAGTTAGGCTTGTATCGTTGTATAATCGTCATGGTTTAATTAATAATAGAGTTATGGAACGATTATATAATTGTATTAGAAACGGTATTTATGTTACGTGTAGTATGTATGATGAGTTTGAAAGTTTGGAAGATAAAAAGGAAGTGAAAAAATATGACTAAAATATACATGAAAGACATTAAAAGCTTATGCAGTTGTATATCTGGCTTGAGTTGTCAAACTATACGATCAAACGAAAAAGGTGCATTTAATAAGGGATATATCTATACATATATAATCTATCCTTATGGTAATTGTATTACATTCAAATTTATTGAAAATGATCATATTACTTTTAATTCATATTCAAAAAAATTTATGTTTCAGCAACTCTTAAGATATTATAAAAAAGGCCTGAATAATTGGATTGAATTATATAATGATGATAACTTTAAAGCTAAAAGAGAAAAAAAGAGAATGAATTATTATATTAATAAATTAAATGAATTTGAAAGGCTGCTAAATGATTGATCAGTTAACAACTATACTAGTATTTATTCTAATTGCTGCTTTCATGTTTAAATATTGGATTTGGATTATATTATTATTTATCATAACATTTATTATTATAATTCTATTATGCTAGTTTGAACTAAATGTTTGAACTAGCTTTTTTATTGTCTTTTTTCTTTGTCTTTTTTATTGCTGCTTTACTTGATCATGATTGAATTGTCTATGAAATGCATACATTATATATGCGTGTTGGGGTCATGATTTGAAAAACGCAACAGGAAAAAACGACTCTACACACCCCATGCCTTCCCTCTCGACCAAACCACATTTTTTACACCTAGCACTGTACACAATAGAGTGCTAACACCAATAATAACAAACCACCCCCTTTTTTAGATAAAATTTTTAGGAAAACGAAAATTTACGTTTTGAAAAAAATGAGTTCATGTGTTTTTATAGGGGTAAAAACGTCCGCATTGAAATAACTTATAATGTAGTGAGGTAGAGAAAGAGAGGATGAGAGTATGCCAAGGGCAAAGACTGTTTCAGAATTAAAGCGTGAGGATGAAGCTAAGAGATTCTTTGACGAGTATTCAAAAAGTGGGAATATTACGAAGTCCATGCAAAAGATTCGTCCTGATTTAAGCGATAAGAGTGCTTATAACAAGGGATATAAGATATTAAACAGTCCTTTATTTAGGAATGTCATACATGAGAGGGTAAAAAAGAGAGACCAAAGGAGTGTTATGACAGTAGAGCAACGCAGGCAATGGCTAAGTGATAACATTCAAGACGAAGAAAAGGACATGAAAGACAGACTAGGATGTTTAAAGGAATTAAATAGAATGGATGGCATTGGAAAGAGCAATATTTTAAATGTTGGAAGTGTAAATAATATTACTGTTGAACAGAAAAGAGCGATTGCAGAAGAAAGAATCAACGATATATTAGGAATCAAAATGGGAAGTGAGTTTTTAGATGCCGAGGTAATAGAGCACGAGGAGGAAGATAACAGTGAAGAAACAGACTCTTAGTGTTACGGAACAGTATTTTAAGGATGTAGAGGACTTAAAGGAAGCTAAAGCTATTAATAAGAGCCAAGAAGAAGTTGTTAGATTGTTGAAGGAAGCTACCCCGAAGTATAAATTGAAGAATTGGACGAGAGGATATATCCCAGAACATTACAAACGACTTAATATTTCTAGACAAGAAGCTTTTAGACTTGCGGTTATCGGTGCAAGAGAGGCTTTGACATATTTTCAAGTCAATCTTCACTTTACACAAGCTATGTTGTTCGGTGCGGTTGTAGAGGGATACGATACAATATATGCAATTACAACTTCTCAGTATGGGAAAAGCTGGACTTTAGGTATGATTGCTATTTATCGTGCGTATAAAGGACATCAAGTACGAATTGCGGCCGCAACAGGAGAAACCGCTACTATCATCATGTCCAAAGTTATAGGACATTTACAAAATGCAGACGAGTCTATTCAGAGTTCTGTATTAGATTCAGGAAACAAGATTGAAAAATTACAGACTTCTACTTCCAAAACTAAGATTTCATTTAAAGGCGGAGGATGTGTAGAAATCGTTACATTAGGTGGAAACAGTGTAGACCCTAAGAAAAACAATAATGCTATCGGTAAAGGCGGAGATTATATAATTGACGAAGCGGCCCAAGTCAGTGAAGATGCGTATGCCGAGATAGGACGAAGGGAATTTTCAAGTGTTGACGGTTCAAAAGAGCTTGAAATTGCTATTTCCAACCCCCACAAACGTGGAGAGTTCTACGATTGTATGACAAACGAGAAATACCCCGAAGGAACATTAGTTGTTTGGATGGATGTCCGTACTGCATACGAAGAAGATCGTATGAAAAGTGCTTCTCAGATACTAAATTCTCATTTTTACAAGAATAGAAGTACTTGCCAACGTTATTTAGTATGCGAATTAGAGGAATTTTCAGATGAAAGTATGTTTAAAACCATGACTTTAGACGACGATAAAGTCGATAGTTCCTATAAAAAGCGTTTTTTCTTAGGCGTTGACTCGGCTTATACAGGAAAAGACGGTATAGATGTTGCTTTATGCTCCCAAAATAGATACGGAAACTGCAAAATCGAGACAATTTACAATCTAAAAGAGGGTGTTTGGGTGCAAGGAGTCACATCTGAGAAGATTATTACTAAAATTGTTAAGATTATCGAGACATTAAACATCAAATATGTTTGTGTTGACGTTGGTTTCGGTACTTGGTTGACCGAAGGATTGTCAAAATACTCTGAGAAGCTAGGATTTATCCTTGAAGGTGTAAATTTCCAAGGTGGGCCAACAAAAACACGTATCAAGGCAAGACATTACAGTGCGGTTTATGCATTTAATCTAAGAGCAGAAATGTATTTAGACTTTCAGCAGCTAATGGACAGTAAGAAATTGACTTTCACGACCGAAGTTGCCAAAAGATTGAAACCTGAATTGCTTGCTACAAGGACTGTATCGAAGAACAACAAGAAGATAGCCATTATTCCTAAAGAGGAGATAAAACAACGCTTAGGACACTCTCCTGATGCCCTAGATTCCTCGGTACTTTCTGTCCGCAGTTGTTTAATGTATAATCTAAGCGGTGAAATACTTGCGTATGCAGATAACGATTAGGAGGTGCTAATTTGAGTCGAAGAACAAAGAAAAGACAAAAGGATAGAGTTAAACTAGCATCCAATACCTATGTGTCATCTAATATTTCGCAAAATATTCACAGTTCTAATGCAGAAACCGAAGCCGAAAAGGTAATGGAAGCTATGTTGAACTGCAATTCAGATTGTATCAACGGATTTATAAAGACAAACTTCAAGAATCAGTTTGATGAGATTGATTGGATGATAGAAAATCTACCAACGCTGCCATATGTTGTCGGTAAGGTTATTGACTTTATATTCTCAAACGGAATCACAACGGGTGATGAGAATTTAGACAAGAATGTTCTTATGCCATTCCTTTACAAACACAATGTACAGGGTGTCACAAACTATTCCGTACTTCAAAATGCTATTATGCAGTCGTTATTGTACGGAAAATGTGGTATTCGTTGGCTAGACGAAGATAAAGGAATTGTTACAGAGAATTATCGTAATTATGTTTCCATCATGCGTGAAGATGATGAATATAAAGGATTTAGAGTTCCTATCTGTTATGCTATGTCGGCAGACGATAAAGAACCTATATCATTAGGAACAAAGGAAATCGACTTTGACGAAGCTTTATTCCTTAAAACAGGCAAATTAATGTCAAAAGACGGAACAATCATTGTAGAAATCCCTGATAATTTCTGCAATTTGAGAAACGGAACAGACAATGAGAACGGATTATCTTGTTTATTGCGTGATAAACAACGTCTAAAGCTATTAGGTGCGGTTTACGAGCGTTTGAACTACGATGTTCAGTATGATGGCCCAGGACGTTTGATTTTTTGGTTGAAAGACGGATTTGCCAAAGGAGATACGATTGATTTATCGGCTTCCCAAGTTTTAGACGAATCATCAAGTTCTAAAGCAGACAGAGCCGACAAAGCAAGAATTGAAGCTAAACGTCTAGGTCAGGAAATCAGAAATTCAAAATCAGACAATGTAATCCTTGCAAGTTCTATTTTTGAAAAAATGGATCACTTGCCTCGTGTTACAAAAGGTACGGAGTTCTTAGAATACCTTCAAATGAAGGAAGGTTCTATTATTTGTCAGTGTTTCGGTCTTACTCCTGAATTAATCGGTTTAGGGGATGTATCAGGAAACGTATCTATGGAAAGAATCATAGACAATGCCATGACAAATACAATCGTACCAATGCGAGAAAGGTTCGCCACTCAGATTTCTCCTATGTTAAGTGAGAAATTAGGTGTACCAAAGGTTTATTTTGATAAATACGAATTGAAAGAACAGCAAGACAAGTCTGCGAAGACATATAAATTGGCCTTGTCAGTTACTCAAATCGTAGGTGCTATTGTCAACGGAGCAGAAGCGTTAGACAAGAGCACAAAGAATTATATGATGGAATCAGTTACTAGAATGATGGATTCTATCGAAAAAACTTTATAGTGAGAGGAGAAAATAAAATGGAAATGGATATTTTAAAAAGTATCTTATCTGAAAATGAGGTAACACCCCTAGGAAGTTTGAATGGGACTCCGTTATATTCATTTGAAGATGCACAGAGAATCAACAAAATTGGATTGGTAAAAGAGAAAATCCAAGGTAAAGAGGTTGAATTTGGTGAAAGACCTATGCGACCTGATGGATTAGGATATTTGGAAACAAAATCCAATGCTATTGCAGTTCCAACTTCTTTCTTTGAGAACAGATACAGAAAAGTAGAAGTAAAAGAGACGATTGTTGATGAAAAAACGAAGAAAGAAAAAGAAGTTGTTAAAGATGTATATTACGAAGTCGTAACAGACTACAGAGCTTGTAAAGAACAGGCAAGTGGACGTGTATATACAACTACAATTCCTGTATATCAGATTGGAGCTAAGAAAGATTCAAAAGGAAATGCTGATTTATTCTTAATTGGTCAAAGAAATATTTCAGATACAGAATTTATCAACGAGTTCAAAGGTAAATTGAACAAAGAATCAATGGTCAAGATTCTTAAATTGATTGGTAATAATCCAACAGAACAAGCAGAAGATACATTAGAGTTTTAATTAGAAGTAAAAAGTAGAAAAAAACAAGGCAATATTTGGAAATAAACAAAAGGTATAAACAGTTTTCACTGTCTATATAAATTTTTGCATATTTCGAGGTATTGCCTTTTTATATGCAAGATAACGAAAGGAGATACATAAATGTCAATTAAACGTAGTTTCACTGTAAAAATCACTTTTAAAGAAGGGTACGGAAACCCTATCACTTTAACAGGGAAAGATGCAACTGCTTTTAACACTGCTTGGCATAACAAATTGAATGACCAAGACGGAGCTATTGGATTTGAGTATCCAGTTATTACTACACAAGGTCAATCACCTGATCAAAAAACAGTAACAACTTGGACTTCATTCTTATTCTGCAATGTAGCAAAAGTAGAACGCTCAGAACAAACAGAAACAAAGTATACAGACGATCAATGCCATGATGCTTAGAAGGAGAGACCATGCAGAACAACGTACAAACTATTAACGGTGTTACTTGGTTCGATTCCCTAGAAGAAAGAAACGCTTTCTTAAAGCAAAACGGTAGACATGAGTTCGCATTGGAAGAAGCAGCAAAGAACGCAAAACAGTATTTGAAGCTTCTTAATGTTATCGAAGAAAAAACGCAAATTGACGTTTATTCAAAATTAGATAGCGGTACTTTGCTATACGGATATGTAGTTCTTGAACCTAAGAAGAAATACAAGATTCCCGAAGATAAAGTTTTGTTAGAAGCACTTAGAAACAAAACTATTCAAAAAAGATATGATTCAACAATGGAAGAAATCTTAAAAGGAGCAAAGATTCCATACGAAGTCAAGAAATGTAATTCATGTGGTGGAAGGATTCAGAAATTATTCTATAAGCCCGTAATCGTAGTAGAAACGGAGACTAAGAAATAATGCCACAAAAGAAAAGAGTTCCAACATATGTAGCAAGCATTAAAGATAGCATTGATCGTAGAAAAAAAGGGAAAGCATTTTACGACAATGCAATCACTTTATCGAGCGTAGATAAAGAAAACCATTATGTAAGTGTGAACCTATCCTCAGGGTACGTAGAAAACAAGCCTACACGTCTTATTGACGAGGGGGCAATAACATATGAGGGTGGAGATGATATTCGTCTATACATCAAAAAAGGGGCAGTACAAGCGTTCTACGATAGCTTGAGTTCTGATTATGTAGGATATATCAACTTAGCTCACATTGACATTACATCACTCCCTTTAAACTTAGGTACATGGACTAAAGATGATTTAACAGTTGTCGATATTGGGGATGGAAGAAAAGGTCTTGATGTAAACGTCAAACTAAATAGGGAATTGCACATTGTGCAAGATTTATTGAAGCAAGAAATACCATTGAGTATTAGTGCAGAACTGAGAGGAACACTCGATTTGGAATCGTCATTCAAATTTAATGCACCATTCTACAACGAAATTGAGATTGCTGGTTTCTCAGTTGTTGCAAATCCAGCCAATGTAAACAGTACAGGCGAAAATTTAAACAGTAAAGGAGACTCAGAAATGAACCTATGGGAAAAGATTTTAAAGTTGAGTTCTGAAAATAAAGAAGAAAAGAAGAATGAAGCTTTAGAAAACAAAGAGGAAGAAAAAGAAGATAAAGAACCTGAAAGTAAAGAAGAAGAAACAGAAAACGAAGAAGAAGCTAAAAAAGGCGAAGAAACTTTGGAAACTGTTGAAATGTCTAAGGAAGACATGGAAAAAATCAACAAATTTATGGATGCTTTTGAAGCTTTAAGTGCAAAAGTTGAAGCATTAGAACAAGAAAATGCCGAATTAAAAGAAAAATTAAAAAGTTCTAAGAAAGAAAAAACAGAATTTGAAAAGAAAGCAGAAAGCACATTAGACAGATTGTCTAGTTTGATCTCAGGACAAGCTAATGATAAAGAAAAGAAAGAAGAAAAATTAGCTTCTACTTCTAACGTTAGCGGAGATATGTGGGGATAGGAGGTAAACCATGTTAGATTTATTATTTACAAATCCTGATAACACATTATTAGAAAAAATGGCGGTTACACCAGGAATGGTAGAACGTCTAAGTTCTAATATTGAGGATTTAACATCATTCTCAAGAGCTTATATTGATTATGAAAAAGCAAGACAGAATTTAGCAGCAAACGCTTCTAAATCAAATGCAGGAACAGATGGTATCGGTACTGATTATTCAGATAACTCACCAGCCAATCCATTCCAAAACGTGTTCCCATTAGTTTCTTGGTTAATGAACACACCAGCTTCACGTAAGATGCAAGGTGCTATGAACCGAGGAGCATGGAGTGTTACAAAAAAATCAGATGGCAAATTCTATATTCAGTTGCCATTCACATACGGAACAACAGAACCTAAATCAACACAAGATGAATGTTGCTGGGTTCCATTAGATTTAGCTAAATGCGGTAGCAATGCTCCATTGGCATTGTTGTGTTTAAAGAGCTGCGAACCTATTATGGATAGCTTAGTAAATGAAACACGTAAAATCAAAGCGAATGACATGGTTTGCTATTTCCAACGTGAAGGAGAAACAATTAAAGAAGCTCAGAAACGTATGGATTTAATTTCAATGGCATACTTCACTGCTATTAACGTAATTTTAGGAACAATGGCAACGGGAACTGCTACATTAAAACCATTCCACGGATTGTTGGAAGTAATGGAAGATAAAGCAGTTATCAAAATCGTAGGTACAAACGTATTATCTGCATTTGATTCAGTTGCATTACGTTTAGCAGCATTAGGAGATGGCGATTACAAATTCGCTTGTCACCCATTAGTACTTGAAGGTATTAAATCTGTTATTGTTCCAGGTAAATTCAATGGTGAATATCCTGATGGATGGACTCGCAATAAAGAAACAGGCGAAGTCACATTTAAAGGACATGGATTTATCGCAGATAAATTAGTTCCATGTGACATCACAAAAGGTACAGGTGATGTATGGGTATTAGAAGGAAATACAGTAGGTTTGGTAATGGGAACCACTTTCCAACCATCTGAAAAATTCCAACGTCATACATTCGGTGCTACAGATACACCATCTGAAGGATGTGGTACTCAATGTGATTACTACTACAACTTTGGATGTGCATTTGGAACAGATGCAAACAGATTAATGGTTATCCAAGGTATTCCAATGTCAGCAGCTACATTAGGAGATACATTAAACGGATTAGACCTTGTATTAAAACCAACAACTATCGTACCAATCAACATTGGTGAATAATGTACGAAAAAATTATCGAACAATTGAAAAACTATTGTTCGTGCATAAAGGAAAGCGATTTAGAAGCAGATAAGCTTGAAAAGAATGTTGGAGAACTAATTGATTTAATTAGTACTATCACTTGTTGGAAAAACCATCCTTGTGAGACTTTCCTCTCATCTCAAAGAGAGGAAGTCTTTGATGTTGGTGAATTTAAGAAATGTGGGTGCGATTCAGGAATTGTACGTATACCGCTATTCTATCCAATGATTGACCCAACAACGATTGAAGTATCTGTTATCACTAGAGAAAGAATTACATTTACTACTCACAAACTAGAAGTTGATAAAGATTTTTCTTATAACCCATACGACAGTATCGTGTACGTTGATTTATCTAATATCGACTACAAAGATGTGTGCAATTGTGGATGTGATGAATTATCTAAAATCGTTGTCAGTTATGTAGCTGGATATGAAACGATACCAGAATGTCTATTGCCTGTATTCTGCGACTTCCTACAATTTGTTATCGCAATGAACAGATGTGAATGTGGTTGTAGCACGTGTGAAGAAACAGATGGCAGTGATGTTCTTATTTCAGAAGAAAATTCTGATGCTCAGATTTCAATTAGTGTGTATGTTCGTGAACATATTACAAAAGCGTATTCAGAGCAATTAGGTATCTTGTCAGTATGTAATTCAAAAGACACATGGGTTGGTGCAGTAGTATGAGAATTAAATATATTGGAATGAAAAGTTCCACAAAGAAAAACGGATGCCCTGTATGCGGTGCTAAAGCCAAATCAAACACATCTTACGAGTATTCAAAACGTATGTGTTTGCCTAGCGGCCTAGTAAAAATCTTCCTTATGAACAAAGTTGAGGAAGTATCGTATGAAGATGGTGTATTCCTAAAAGGCTTTAAATACGTCTATGGAGGAAAACTTTATTACCCCTTTATCGAGGTGTAGGAAATGCTAAAAGGCCTCTTAGAAGACGTTATAGAAGCGTGTGAAGAAGATTTTGAAGGATTGGCTAGTGAATTAGAAGAAACTATGCGAGAAGAAGCTCCAAGAGGGAGTAGATTCTATGCTCAAGAAATGACAAGTATGCCATGGAATGAATATAGGCCAGGTGCTTTAAAAGATTCGATCACGAAAGAAAAAGTATCTAATACCGAATATATAATCGGAGTAGATGCGGACAAACTAGAAAAAGATTCTAGAAACCCTTCTCACGTTGATTACTCACCAATGGTACAGAATGGAACTAAACGTGTTTATACGTTAGTACGTAAAAACGGAAGGCCATTCGTTTGGGTAGATGAAATGGGAAAGAAACACTTTGCACACAAAATTAAGATGCCACCTAGAAAGGCAAATGATTTTGTTGCTAGAACGGTATCTAGATTTGATGCAAAAGTTAAATAAAGGAGATTAAAAATGGAAGAAAAAGTTGTAAAAGCTAAAAAGACTCCTGAACAGAAAGTAGATGTTCAAGCATTTGTTTCACGCAAATTAAACGCTTTAAATCAATTAGGCGGTGCTAAAGCAGAGCGTGCTATGGAACGTGTACTAAAAGCTACAATGGGAGGGCAAAAATAATGTCTAACTGTAACATTAACAAAATCATTAGTGACAAATTAAGTGTCTCTAAATTAACTAAAACTCAAGAAATTGATATTACTATCATGAGTGATATTGATTCTTGTTTAAAAATCAACACTCGTAAATTTGAAAAGATTACAGGTACTTCTAGTGCTTATACATCACGTACTATTGCACCTGATTTAATCAACGTTTGCGAATCATTTGGATGTAAGAATACAGGTACATTGTTCATCACTTCTAAAGAAACGGATGCAGTAGGTGCAGACGGAAACAAAGTACACACAAGCGGTGCAGTATTTAAAGCATTGAAAAATGCATTAGACTTTGCAGCAGGTGTTGTTTACTACTACGTAAATGTTCCTCAAGCAGGTACTTACACAATCACAACAAAGATTTCAGATGTTTTAGATCATGAAATGACTAATGCAGATGAATATACAAGCACTTTAAAAGCAGATAAAGAAGGATTCTACCCTGTACAGATCGACCTATCTACAGTTCCTACAAAGGTATCAGAAAAAGGATGGGAAGCAAGCACATCAGGTGTCCGTTTAAGCATTGAAGTAGCATTAACAGATAAATCACCAGATAGTATCTTGATTGGTCTTTCTTCAATCAGTTTCTTTGAAGAATTTGCAGACTTAGATTCTAACAACGATATTAAAGTAAGCTGCTTATCAGGATTTGATGGTGACGATACTGTAGACCCTGTAGATACAAGTTGCTTTGATGATTCTTATGATGATGATTCTGCTTCTATTGAGCGTTCATTTACAGGTACTCAATTAACATCTAACTACTTAACTATGAACCCATTCATTGGCAAAGGAGATAAATCTCAAGGATTTATGATGCGTACTCAGGAAGTAGTTATTGAAGCAGATAAAGATCATCCTGAATATGGTTCAATCCATATTGCAGACCACTATGTTGAAGAGTGTGGATTTATCTATGCAGCATTGAGTGACCAATGCAATATCACAGATTCTACATTGAACCGAATCAACACTCCATTATTGGCTAACTTAGATGAGTCTCAATACCAAGTATTGAACAGTAAAATCAATCCAAGCTTAGATATTGAAGGTTCAAAAATTTACTTCAACAAAAACTTAGTAGGTAAAACATTAAAGATTTCTTATCCAATGACTGTTGATGTATTGCAACACTATGTAGCAAACAACGATAGCTTAAAGAATAAGAGAGCGAAAGTTACAATCACTCGTTATAGAAGTGATGGTACTGCGGAAGTATTTACTTACCACAATGCAAAAATTACTTCATTCCCAATGGGTATCCCTGATGACGGAGCGTTTGAATTTAGTTTAGCGTTCAAGAAAGATACTCGTGGAAACTGGTATGAAGTATATGTAGTAAACAAAGCTAACGCTAATTTATAGAAATTGAGAGGCAAATGAGATGGAAGAACAAAAGATTTTAGAACCAACACAGTTAAATGCCATGATTGAAAAGTTAAAAGTAGCTCGTGAGGATGATACTCCTCACGCAGTCTATGGCAATGGTGGTGAAATTGCAGTTGTTGGTGATGCAAATAAGACAGATGTTAAAACAATTGATATTGAAGTGAATTTTAGATTCACCGAAAAAGAAATCGAAGAACATAAAATTGATGTTCCTGAGAATGCTAAAAGAGTAGGGCAATACGTTATGTTCGATAAGAAGTTTGAAAATCTAACATTATCTCCTAGACAAGATATGAAGATGGTAGAAGCTTTAATCGAAGTAAAACCATTGCTATTGGATGCAGAACAAATCCTAGACCCATATAAAGAAAAATTCCAAGAAATCGAGGAATATTATGGTCACAAATTCATTGAAGGAAAAGATGGAATCGTTACAACAGATGCAGATGATGAAGAAGTGAACAAGACTATGGTTCAGATTTATGAAGCGTATATGAAAGAAGCAAACGAACAGATTTTCCATTTATACGCTCAATCCTCTACAAATTTAGTTGATGGACTTTATAAAGTTGTTGCAATTTTCTTAGGATTAGATGAATTTTATGAAGATCACATGATGCAATATTCAGTTTTAACTTGCATGATTAGCCTAATTATCAAATATCCTGAATTATTCAATGAGGTAGAAACAGTTTTTATCAAATAATTGATAAGGGGGATGATAAAAAGGATTCAGTAAAAAAAGCAAAGTCTTATGTTGCAGAACTAAATCTTTATTCAACCATGGCTCATTATGTCGGTAAAATTCTAAAAATACGCCCCAATGAGATATTAGACCATTGGGGTGTTTCTGAATTAGTTGTAGCCTTTGGGTACTACGCAAATCTACAAAGCGATAAAACATGGAATGAAATCAACGAGGCAAATAAAAATTCTAAAAAGAAAATACCTCAGATTGACAGATATGCGGTTCATTTCATTCAGAAAACAGATTTAGCGAAGGAGTCCGAAGATGTCAGTACGTGAAGTCGGTGCTAGGTTAGTCCTTGACATTAAGGATGCCGAAGCAAAGATAAAACAACTTGAAAAAGAGTTAAAAGATATTGAAAAGGCAAAGCTCAAATTTGATGCTAACACCAATGAATTAGAAAAAATTAAGGCAAGATTAGAGGAAATCAAAAAAGAAAAGGAAGCTTTGGAAAGACAAAAACTTTCTTTAAAAGTTGATTTGGATAATCTAGCTAATTTAAAGAATCAATTATTGGATGTTAAAGATGATATTAGTGAGCTTAAAAAAGAGCTATTAGCCTTGAGTAATAAAAAGCTTTCTATTGATATTGATTTAAAAGCAAATGCCAATGAAATTCATGATGTCATTAATGACATGACACTAGGTGAAAACGATAAAAACGACAAGCTTAAAGGATTATATAGTGCACGTGAAGCTCTCAAATACGATATGCGAGAGGTTGGCATTGAAATTGATGAAGTTCAAAAGAAAATTAACAATCTTAACAAAGAAAAAATCAAGATTGAAGCGAACATCAGTGAATTAAATGATGCTCAAAAATTGGTTGATGAGATTGATAATTCTATTGCGGATTTAGATAAAGAAAAAATAAAATTAGAAGCTGATTCTTCTAAGTTAGAAGATACAAATAGAAAACTAGATGAAACCATTGAAAAAGAGAATGATGTAAGAAGCACAAAAGCAGATATTGAGTCACAAGTTATCGGTTATCAAGATAGCTTGGATAAACTTAACAGACTTCAACAAGCTGCTAAAGCTTTGAAAACTGCTAGTAAAATTACATTTGATGTTGGTAATAAAATGTCAAATCTAGGCTCTAGTATGTTGAACATTGCCAAGAATTTCCAAAACAATCCAATAGGAGATATTGGACGATTCTTAGTACAAGGTGTTGGATATTCTAGTTTGTATAGATTGGTTTCAAGTACACAAAACGCAATTGGTGATGCACTTTCAAATGGTGTTAAAAGATACGACACAATCAACGTTGCGAAAAGAACATTATCCACTGTAGTAGGTGATGTAGACGATTCTACAACGAAAATCCAAAAGATGATTGATAACCTAGATGAAAGCATTTTGGGCCTACCAACCACTTTAGATGATGCTCTAAGCCATGTTACGAGATTTACTTCAATCAATCATGATTTAGACAGGTCTCAAAAACTATTCTCGGCAATTAATGATTCCATTTTGACATTCGGTGGTGATTCTGAGGGAGTAAACAATGCTGTTACTCAGTATTCTCAAATCATGGGTTCTAAAATGGATGCTCGTACATTGAGGTCAATGGAAGATGCAGGTATGACACCAGCCTTAACTGCTATTGCAAAGAAATTTAATATGTCATTTGCAGAGTTTAGAGAAGCATTTACAGGGTCAAATCCAACTATTTCATTACAACAATTTGAGGATGCTCTGATTGAATTGGATGAAAAAGGCGGTGGTGGCCTAAATTCGTTGGCAACTATGGTTAAATCATCTGTATCTACAATCTCAAACGCTTTTGACTTAATCCCTAAGAGATTTAGTAAAGCCGAAGAAAAGTGGTTAGGTGCATTAGATGAGGTTTCAACAGAATTAACAGGAGCTACAATCTACGGAAATATATACAAACTTTCTCAAAAAGTTGAAGGCTTAGGAGATATAGGAGCAAACTTCATTAGAAGTCATAAAAAAGAGATTGGCGAAGGTATAGACTTCATTAAAACAAAGTTCACTGAATTATGGAGTGTTTTAAAAACATTCAATTTCAAAGATTTTGTTGGTGGATTTAAACAGGGATTAGATGATTTTAAAGGAGCAATAGATTTCTTCAAACCTCTTGTTGGTGATCTATATGATTTCGCAAAAGATAAAATCACTGAAATGGGAGACGGAAGCTTTTCTAAAGGGTTAGGACGTTTCGTATCAGACTACATCCAAATTGGTATTGGATTAAAGTATGCTGGTAAGTTAATGAAACTTGGAAGCGGTGGAATTAGTCTTTTAGGAGATTTAGTAAACATTGCTTCAAAATTCAAAGGAAAGAGTTTCAATATTCCTTTCCTAGGAAAACTAGGAAGTAAATTTAGTTCTATTAAAGATGTATTCAAAAGTTCAGATGAGATTACTGCTGCTACAAGCACTCCAAAAACTTTTGATGTAGAAGGATTTAAAAATAAATTATCTTCATTAGCTATCATAGCTGGTGGGGCAGGAACAATCATTCTTTATTGCAAAGCTATAAAGGAAATTGAAAAGAATGTTCCAAATGACATTACAACATTGCCTATGCGATTAACAAATCTATTCTCTGTAATGGGATTGATGATGGGAGCTAATACGATTAATGCAGGAGTTTCAAAAGCATTAGAGATGAACAATGCCTTAACAGGATTGGCAATGATGATTGGTCAAGGTGGAGCTTTATGGCTATTTGCAAAAGCTATGCAAGAGCTAGATAAGACTATGCCTGATGGATTCGACACATTCAATGATAAGTTATTAGGTTTATTTGAGTGCATTGGCTCTATGACACTTATTACAGGTATTCAAGGAGGTGCTGGTGTCCTAACGGGTGGAATCACTACATTGGCCCAAGTGCTAGGAATGATAACAACAACAGGACTAGCTGGTACATTGATTGCTTGTGCTAAAGCTATGCAAGAAGTAGATAAAAATGTTCCTTCAAACACAAAAGGACTTAAAAAGAAAATCCAAGGAATTATGGATGTTATTGATATGTTTGAAGGCGGAGGAACATTGTCTTCTTGGTGGAGTCAAGTTATTAAAAGTTCTGAGTCTTTATGGAAGAATATGGAGACTTGGAATATTACTAGGATTCTAAAGAAACTTGTTACTATTGGAGAATCAATTTCAAAAGTGCAAGGAATGAGTATTGATAGTAGTTCTTTCAACGATCAATTCAAAGATATTCAAGATGTTGTTAAGAATATTAATGATTTTGAGTTCCCAACAGTCAGTACATCAAGTGCAACAAACATTGCAGATGCAAACAGTATAGTTAAGAACTATACAACAATGGCTTCTAGCCTTTCTAAAATGTCTAGTATCAACGGAAGTTCAATTAACGTTGAGAATTGCACAAGCATTTTAAAGAATGTAGCTAGTGTTGTTAGTGAAATGAAGAAGATTGTATTCCCTGATGTTACAAAGAGTATTAAATCTAATTTAAACTCTACAAATGCTCAAGAGTTCCTAGATACATTGAAGATTTTGGAACAGATTGTTCCTGAATTTGGAAACTTGCAAGCAACGATAACAAACAATCCTTTACCAAATGCAGAGGATATTAAAAAGACAATCACTAGTATTTCTCAAGCAATTGGATATATTTCTGTAGCTGGTGTTGGAACAGGAAAAGACAAGAATATGTTGTCTTACAACTTGAGACAAATGCCTGATTCTAAGCTATTTAATAACGCACTAAAGGCGATTACAACTTTAGGCGATATAATCCTTAAATTTGGTACTTTAAACGTATATTCAACTAATTTCGACTTTGGAACATTGAAAGCCAATATTAAGAGTATTGGAAATGCAGTTAATGAAATGGCAACAAACAAAGGATTAACTGAAAACCTAGAAAATATGGACACAGTTAATAAAACTGTTTCTAAGTTGAAAAAAACGTGCGAAAGCTTAAATTCTATCGTTGGATTAAATCTAGACTTTGTTAAGGTTGGAGAAGTCATAACAGGTATTCAAACATTCCTAAACAATGTTAAAGGATTGAAAGTTGGAGAAGCTACTACAGATGTTGTTACAGAGGTAAACTCAATCGTTACTTCATTCCACAACATGGCCGCAACTTTATCAAACATGAAATCTGAATTTAATACCTCTGGTACGGATATGGCAAACGGAATTATTGAAGGTTTCAAAAGCATTGATATTGAAGGTTCATTTGGAACTAAGATTGATAATGCTAAAGCTTCATTGAAGAAGAAAAGCTTAAAATCCGTAGGTAAGAAGTTTGGAAAAGATGTTGTAAGTGGATTCAGTGAAGGTATCTCTAATATGTCTAGTTCAATCTCTAATCAGATTAATATGATGTATGGATATTCAACACGATTCACAGATTTAGGACAATACTTAGGAAGTGCATTTAAAAATGCGTTCAACAATCAATCAGGAAGCATTAATACAGGCGGTACAACCACTCCTACAGTAAACAGAGGTAACGAATCAATAGGAAACAATATGAAGTTTGCTAAAGGTGGCCCAGTTTACTTAAAACGAGGCGGACAACCTGTCGTTATGAAGCCTAGTGGAACAGATACAGTACCAGCTATGTTGACTCCTGGTGAGTATGTAATGAAACGTAGTGCAGTTAAGAAAGCAGGTCAAAGCTTCATGGATAAAGTAAATAACATGGATTTGAAAGGTGCGTTCAAAGAATTGTCTACTAGATATGGTTCTCAAGTTGGAAGTGTTGTTAATAAGAATGTGACTATCAACAATAATGATAATCGTGTTACGAATAACAGTATCGCTTTCAACGAAGGAAACGAAAGAAGGCAGGCTATCAAAGTAGGTAGATGCTTGAGAGGTTTGGCATAATGACTTGTTATAACTTAAACCCATTAAAAACATACGTTCAGTTCAATGATCTTGTAATAGACAGTGCGGAGGAGATTTCCTCTGCCTCTCTAAAGCAAGATACAAAGACTGCAACGCAAGAATATAGTTACGGACATGGTAGTTATGTTGCTTTCCAAAAGAATCAACAGTTTCTTACGGAAGGTGATTTGTCCTTAACATTGAATTTTAATTATGAACATTTTCATGATGAAGATAGAAGATTCCTACGTGACTATTTCAATTTGAATTTACTTAAACCTGGAAGGTTATGGGCAATTCAAGATAACAAATTGATTTGGGCATGGGCCTATGTCACAGGATTTAGTGAAGATTACAAAAAATACCAAGGTTATCTATCAATGGATATTGATTTTAAACTTTGGGAAGGTGTATGGCATATTGCAGACACAAAGAAAACATTCTTAGTTCCTTACTCTGTATGTAATATCCTCGATTGTGAGGATTTCAGAGATGCTCAAGAGTGCTTATCGTGTTGTGTTACTTGCCCTCCTGATATGGAAACTTGCAATTCGTGTTTATGCGATTGTGGAGACATCACAGAGGAAACATCCTTATGTGTAATGGGAACTAAAGCATTGGAAGATTTTATGAATTGTGGCAATTCATACAAGATTGTCTACGATTGCATCAAAGGTGAACAGATTTTCGGTGATGATTTAATCAAAAATAAAATCTGTAAAAAAGATTATTGTGTTGAGTCAATTGCTGGAAGATTCTACAGTGGAACAGTATTAGATACAGATAAGGTAAAATTGATTCTAGATGGTAAATTCCAAAACCCTGAAATTGAAATCAACGGAAACAAAATGATGATTTTAGGTGAATACGATGGAATTTTAACACTTGATTCAAGTTGGAACTTATACTTTACTGCGGATGGATGTTGTGCATCAGAGGAAGTAGATTTAGATAATCTAGTAATAGAAGATGAATTTGGATTCACAGTACATCATGGAATGAATAGATTAGTTGTCACAGGCTCATGTTGTAAGATGGCTTGTGTATATATAGATGTTGATGAACTTACAAATTAAGGAGGCTTGCAGTGGCAAATGTAAAAAGTTATTGCACTGCTTGTGGAAAGTTAAAAGATAGCAGTGCAGAGTTTATCCAAAATGGTGTTACAGATTCAATCTGTACGTCTTTAGGAAACGATACAGGCTTAAATCCTGAAAATGGCAATAATACGTGTACAGACATGGAAAATGCCAACGATTGCCTTACAAAAGGCTTGTATGACATCATAGATGGATTTGATTTGTGTGATTGGAAATTATTCATGAGTCAATATGCTAACAATGATTACAACATGAAAGCAGCTATGATTTGTTGGATGTGTGGATTGCAAGACCAGTTGTATAATCTTCAACTTCAAAATTTGGCAATCGAAACACAATATACTATTCAACAGTCAACACCTGGATTGAGTGTTGCAATTGACAGACAAGGTAATTTCAGATTCAATTATTCAGATTGGATTCATACAAGTGGATATACGAAAGTAGCGGACGGAGTTATTACGGGAAAAGTGGATTTCTGTATGAAACCTAACAAAGATAAGAGTGCTACATACAAATTCAATAGCGTTACATTGAAACACTACTCTTATAAAATGGCGGGAGTTTCAGCAGGTTCAGCTCCTACTATTTCGATTCGTGTTCCTAATAGGAGTGGGTCGTTGGTATATCAGAAAATCACAAATACTTCATTTGAAGAAGATATTAACAAAACAGTTGAATTAAGCATGAGTGGAACAGTAAAAGCTGGAGAAACAACAAATTGGTTGCAATTCCTTTCTATTTATGTTGATTGGGTAGAAGATGATGAAATATCTCTACATACTCGTTTTGTAAATGATAACAAGGTGAATTTTGTTATCTGTAGAGATTAGGAGGTACACATAAATGAATAAAGATGTTTGTTCTGCTTGCGATTCTTTAAAAGCTACAAGCAGTAATTTCATTCAAAAAGGTGTAACAGATACTATTTGTGCAAATCTTAAAGCAAACCAAGGTTTTGAAAATAAGGGCCACAATAACTGTACAGATATGCATGATATGAACGATTGTCTATTAGGCGGATTGTTAGAAAAGATTGATACAATTGATGTTTGCGATACAAAAGAAGCTATCAGAGATTTGGAAAAGAATTTAATCAGTATCATGGATGTAATGATTTGTTCTGATTGCGGCCAATGGGAAGAAATCGAGAAACTATGGGCAGAAATCCAAAAGATTTGGGCAGCTATTAGAGCATTACAAGCCAAAGTTGGAAAGCTTGAAGGAAGTGTTGGAGATATGTACAGTGCGGTTGAAAAGATTCTTACGAACCTTAAAAACAGTGGTGCATGGAAACAAACGGGAGATACTGTATTTCAAGGAAAATTCAATGACGGAAGAAGCATCGCAACAGGTAATATCAATATCTTTGGTGGTACTCCTGATGGAAACTCATACATCCGTACTAATAACGGAAGTTCTGAGAATGATTTGGCTGGTGGTGTTTAATGGCATGGCAAAACTTTCATGGAGCTTACGATAACACAGGGCCATACGCAAACGTAGTATTAGGTGGAAATCCAGGCGATACCGCAGACTTTGGATTCCCACTTGCTATTGCCCATTCTAAAGGTTATGGAAAAGGTATTAACTTTTCAGATGATGGAAACTATGGTGTTACGTTCACATTAGATTTAGTTGGATATGGTGTAACGGATGCTGGTCAATATACAGGAAACGGAAAATATGTACAGTATGGTGGAAGATATAACTATATTTTGATAATTAGTGTTTCCAACAACAATAAAGCATCATGGAGAGAAATTTACAATCAAGTAATATTCTCTCATGCAGATACATGGCCATTAGCTTATTCATCAGGTTGGGAAACAGTAGCACAAAATAGTCAATGGAATGGTAAGTTACAACTTCCAACAGATACAACACACGTTAAAGTTGAATTAAGAGGTGAAGATGCTACATTCCCTTACGAGAATATATATTCAATTCAACAGGTTATCCCTGATTTCAGACCATGGGCAGTAAGAAAAGGCGGTATATTCTATTCTTTGGATAGAGCTACAGGATGGTTTAAAAAGAGAGTTAAAGACTCTTGGGTTACTATTGGCAAATACAGTACAGATAAAGCAAATAAAGAAAACCAAGGGTCAAGTAGAATTAGAAAAAATGGTAAATGGGTAGGACAAGGCAAAATTGGTAGTTAGGAGTAAATATGATTCCTTACTTTGAAATATTAGAATTTGGAAAAGTTAAGAAAAGATTCAGAGAGTCTTTAAGCACAATCAGTTTTTCAAATGAGTTGATGACAGTACCTGAAATGCAAATCACAATTCCTAACGAATACTACGATTTAATCTCAGGAAGAAAAGAAATGCGAGTAATTATGGATTGTGGAGTTTTCTACGGAATGATTACCGACTACAAACCCTCTGTAAGTGGTTTAAACATATCTCTAACGCACGTAATTAACGAATGGACATATAGACAAGTCCCAACGAATTATGCGGTTAAAAACGCTCTTATAAAGAACGTATACGAAAGTGAAGATATGTATTATTCGACTCAGTGGAAGATGAATTTTGAAACTGAGATTGATAATGAAAAGATTGACTACGTTTATTCTAGGCAATCTAAATTGGATGCACTTACTAAAACTTGCGAATTGACACCATCTGTTTATTGGAGAGTTCCATTTACAAATGATAAGCAAGTTGAAGTTGGATATTTTGGAAAGAAACAACCTGTTATGCTTTCCAATAAGCCAACATTAGGGAGAAACTATAGAATCATTGGTGAGCCAACAATGGGAACCGATTTTTCAGATGTTATCAACCTTGCTACAGTTTATGCCAATAAATCTGATAGTGGTATGTCCTCTTTATCATTGAGAGAAGTATATAACGATAAAAGCTTACAAAACCCTAAGTTCCCTGTAGTTATTTTGAGATCAAACATAAATAACGAGCGTGATTATGAATATGTAGACTTTCCTAAATTAGCTCCTAACAATCAATTGGAGTATTCCATTATTGATACGGAATCAGTTGGATATGAAAGCGGTGTATTCATTGAAGGAACATTTGCCTTTGATGATTTATCGCCATTTAGCCTAGAGGATATGACAAAAGACTCTAAGGATTATAAATGGGTTATTCCTAAAGAACAGAGATATTTAACTGATACAGAGGAAATAAACAATGCTAAAGCCTTATGGCACTCTTTAAAAGACATTTGGAGTAAATCTGCTATTGCAGCTTTATGTGGTTCGTGTCATGTTGAATCAACATTAAATCCTAACTTGTATCAAATGGGTGATGTTCCTGATTCTCAAAAAGGATTCGGATTGGTTCAATGGACTCCATACACAAGAATTACCAATTGGCTTGGTTCTCATGGATATTCAAGCTACACAATGTACGGAAAAGGGGAAGTAGCTAAGTTGGTTGAAGAATGGTCAACAAATGCTACAAATGGCCCTTGGATTCCAACTTCTTCTTATAACATCACATTCCAACAATGGTCACACATGGAAGCCGATATGAATTACATGGTAATGGCTTTTATGGCGGATTATGAACGTGGTGATACATCTATTGATTTACAGTATCAAAAACGTATTGAATTTGCTCAACGTATTTATGGTTTGATTCCTGAGTGGGAACAAGATGATAACGGAACTACAACCGATACAGATAAAACTCAATCTCGTCCTTGGAACGCTCAGAATTTTATCAACACATGGAACGGTCAATCTATAGACATGGATGGTGTGCCTATTGAACAACCATATCAATGTGTAGATGCATGGAAGAAAGCGTTGCAAACATTAAATTATCCAAACCCTACAAGAGCTATTGGCGGTGATGGATATGCAGATTACATTTGGTATAACAGAGATGAATTGGGCTATTCTCAATACTTTGATTATGTTAGTACACCTCAATTTGGTGATTGGTGCATATTTGGTAGAGGTGGAGACACACCTGCATCACACGTTGCAATGTACGTTTCAGATGCTGGCAATGGTAGAGCAAATTTCTTTGGCCAAAACCAACCTTATCCATATTGCAATACAACAACAATCAGTACATCAAATATCATTGGTATTTTCAGAGTAAAGAGCGTTTATGTACAACAGAGCATTGACCCTGAGTCTACAAACGGAACGACTATCATCACTGATAACGATAGAATATATGCGGCCAAGGTTGTATATGATTGTGCCTGTAGAAAACTAATTAATGCAAGAAGAAAGTTTGCTATCAATACTTCTTGTGAAGCATTACCTAAAGAAGTAAACGTAGGTGATAGAATCAGATTTATTTATGATCTCAATTTATTGCAATTGGGAAGTTGTAATAGATACATGAAACGTATTCTAAAACAAGATGATTGGTTCTATATCACAAGCCTACAAAGAGAAATAGATAAAACAGGAATTGAAATAGATACATTGACACTAGAGAAATTCCTTAGAACAGATAGAGACGGAAAGAGTGAGTAGTTATGGATATTAGTAAGGCGATAAATATATTAGCTGATAGTGTCTATGATTTGAAAGAAAAAGGAAGATACAATTCCATTCAACGTAGAAACCACACAGTTGACTTTTATGGGTATGAGTTCCCTAGATGGGGATGCTCAAGTTCTAAACCAGCGGTAATAGGAATGTCAATTTCTCAGGATTTGATTTATTATGAGCGTTTTGAGTTTAAACTAGTAATAGATAATTCTACTGCTACAAACTTTAATATCGATATTGAAGGAATCGACATGACACCATATTTCAAGCAGCAATTCAACGGAGCGTGGATTACTGGAAACGGATTATGGCCTGGACAATACTCTAATTTTGATGTTCTTAAAGCTTGTGGGTATCTTTCAGAAAGCGATAGGAATAGAATACTAGACCCAGGATATAAAACAATCAAAGTAACAGGAAATGGTAATTTTGATTGTACGTTAGTTAATTATCTTAAATATAGTCATGTAAACAGATAAGAGGAATCTATGAATAGATATGAACAAAGGATTGAAAACCTATCAAATCATGTAAAACAAAACCCTAGAGATTGGCAGTCTGCCATATCGCTATTGAAATTGAACAGTCAACAAATTGACTTTAAAAGAAAACAAAAACAACAGTCTGCTAGATTGTCTATCAAAGCATACAAAAAGGAGGTTGTGTAGATGGAAAACAAATATAGCACTTCGGGAATTGGAGAAGATATTATCCGTAGTTTTACACAAATTGCAAGTGCAGAACTACACGCTAAAACCTTATTAGAAAAACGTATTTCTGAGGTTGAAAATGGATTAATTAGTGAAGAAGAAATTCCTGATAATTTAGAAAAGATTGAAGCATTAAAGGATGAAATTGATGATTACGCTAACATCAGACGTTCTCAAATGCTTTATCTATACAATTCTTTCGGTGGCAAAGGGGATAGAGAACAGTGGTGTTTAGTTAAACATTTAAGTATGGCTATGTACACTGCGTTTGAAGCATATCAAGCTTCGGATAGAGATCCCGAATTATTGAATATTGCTTTGGAGATTAACAAGAAGTTTATTGAAGCTTGTACAAAATTCTTAGGTGTAGAAATTACTTCTTGTGCATCTTGTTTTGCAGACATTATGAAAGCTGGAGGAAAATAATATGCAACCTGTAGTATGTAATAAAGAAATGGCGGTAGTATTTCCTTTAAAAGACGGTGATTGTCAATTTTGGCTAGAAATCGTTGATTCTGTAGATGATATTACAAATCCAAGTAGAGACCATGCGTATGTTGATTCAAAAGGATTGTTCTATATCTACAATGGAAAAGAAATTCAAGTAATCAATGACCATGCGAATTTAAAAATCAAATGGGGAAATATGATTGGTGATATTTCTAATCAATTGGATTTAATTGAAATTCTAAATCAATTCGTAAAGACAATCTCTGTAAACGGAACAAACATTGCCAAAGACAACGAAAAAAACATTGCTATTCAAGTTCCTATCACAACTATTAAATTAGATGGAAATACAATTAGTCCTGTTGATTATATTGTAAATCTAGATTTAGCTAGTGTTTATGCAAAGAAAACTGAAATTCCTAAAAATGTATCTGAACTTGAAAATGATGCTGGATATATTAAACAAGAAGTTGTAGATCAATTAGTACCAATTAAAGCAATCAAGGTCAACAACGTAACGATACAACCTGATGAAAACCATGCAGTTAACATTGAAACAATTCGTTATAAAGTTGGAACTGCTGACCCAAACACAACAAATTGCCCTAATGGATATTTCTACTTTCAAATAGGAGACTAATTCATGGCTTATGTAGGTTATGAATGGGCATTACTTGGAAATCATCAAATTTGGTCATACAGTGGCAAATGTAATATGTATTTCCAAGTTTACGCACGGAGCGAACAAGATGTCATAAACAATAGGTCTACAGTACATACAAGAACTAGGATTTTAGTTGAAAATAAGAACCCAAGCTATTCAGGTTATTATGTTGAACAAGATTGGTCTGCTGGAGTTACAGGAGCACCAAATTATAGTGCTCATGCAACATTTTCAGATGGTGGAGCTAGTACAAGCAAGGAATATGTTCTACAAAATGGTTCATTTACTGTTAACCATGATTCTAATGGTAATGCATCAAGCAAAATACATTATTGGTTTAATGGAACATATACAGGAGCTATAGGAAGCCCTACAAACAAAAATGTAGTAGACATCTCACTTCCTAAAATTGATAGAACCGCAAACAGGGCAACAATAAGCAATGTCGGAAGTACATACAAAACAATGTACTGCACAATTTCGGTTCCGTTTGAGTCCGTAGAGAATCAATGGAGTAGAGATGGCAGTAATTGGACAACGTGGAATAAATCAATAAAAGCCGATACTCCTTTTGTAGATACATGGACAGGATTAAACCCTAATACGACTTACACTTTCTATTATCGTTTCAAAAGAAAATATAATGGAGTTTGGAGTGAAGCGGTCAGTTTTACTGCGACCACTAAATATCCTAATGCTCCGTCAAAAGGAAGTGTTTCTTTAAGCTCGGTAACGTCAAATTCTGCAAAAGTTAGTTGGAGCGGATTCTCATTAGGAGACATGGCAACTGATTATTCTTATCAAACATCTAATGATGAAAAAAATTGGACAAATCAAGGTAAAGCAACAAACTTAACTCTAAGTAATTTAAAACCAAATACGAAGTATAAATTCTATGTAAGAATGGTCGATAACTATGGTCAACCTTCGTTAGCAGCTAGTACATCATTTACAACATTGAACCCTGAAAAACCAAACGTAGGTGGTATTGAGTGTACACGTTTAACACCTCACGGTGGTATGTTTTCTTGGCATGGATTCTCTGTAAATGAAGGAGCTACAATAGATCACTACGAATATTCGCTAGACAATTCAAATTGGATTAATGTGGGAACTGATACGCAAATTAATTTAGACAATTTAAGTCCTGAAACAAGTTATACATTATACGTTCGTATTGTTGATAACTTCGGCTCTAAATCAGATAGTGCTACATTCAGTTTTAAAACATTAGTTGACCAATTGAAGATTGCATACAATACAAATTTGTATCAAACAGAAATTCTAACTAAAGACGGAGTAGACATCTTAGCTAAGAACGGAGATAATTTGATTGTTGATACAATTGGAAAAGAGCGATTAAGGACTGCCAAGGTTTTCTACAACGACAATGGAGTAATAAAGAAAGTAAAAGCATCTTATTTCAACAAGAAAGGTAAGATTCTACGTCATAAAAACTATGGCAGTTAGGAGGTATATAAATGGGTGTTAGAATTGCAGAATTGCCTTCAAGCAAAGGCATTTCAAAAACAGATTTAATTATCGTACAAGATAATGAAGCTACCAAACAAGGTACAATCCAACAATTAGATGATTCTTTAGGTGTAAGTAGGCTTAAAGAAGAATTTGAAGCATTGGGATTATCTGTAGACGAAGAAGGATATATTGTTCAGGAGGTACAATAATAATGGCAAAACACAGAATTTTAACAGATGAAACAGGAGAAAAAATTGTAAAAGCATTGAATATCATTGCTCAAAATGGAATTTCACATCAATCAATGGATTGGCAGAAAGTAAGAACATTGATTGCAAACGGAGTCGGTGAAAGTGCGTTTGCTATTGGTACTCAGTTAATTGAGAAATGGACAGATACCGCTGATTCAAAAGAGTACGATATGCCATGGCAAGTAAATCACTTTGAAGATGTTACGTTAGAGGATGGAGAAGTAGTCCCTGGAATGTGGTTACAAACGCACTATACTTTGCCTTTTGATATTCAATTTTCGCATCAAAGAGCGTTTCTAGCGTGTCCTGATGGATTAAGTGCTGGTACTTACAATTTTGATTTTGCAAAGGAATGGGGAAATAATGTTAAACCAGGAATTAATTACCAATTCACATTAACTAATCCTGTAGAAAGAGGTGGTAGATTAGCTGGATGCTACGGAGCACCCGACCAAGCACCTTCAAATTGGAAAGTTTATTCATATGGTAAAGACGGAATTACATTAAATGAGACGGTAAATGTTACTGTTGGTAGTGGCGGAACAAATCTAGGAACAATCCAACATGATAGTAGAAGCGGAAATTTAAACTCTGTACAAGAAATGGCTTACGGATGGAACAGATGGAAAACATCTGCTTTAAGACAATATTTGAACTCAAGTAAGCCAAAAGGACAGTGGTGGACACCTCAGGATCAATGGGATATTTGTCCTGAACAATTAGCTTCTAAAGACGGATTCCTTTGTGGTATGCCTGAGGAAATGCTAAATTGTTTAAAAAAAGTGAAAGTCGTTACTTATGCTAATACTGTTAATGATGAAGGTGCTGAGGATATTACATATGATTATGTTACGTTACCTTCACTATCTCAGATGTTCATTAAACCACAAACGAGCGGAGAAGGTGATGTTCACACCTATTGGAAAAGAAGAAGCGGACGTACAACACCATGTGAATGGTGGACAGATTATCCAAATATGGTTGAGTATTCCATTGCTAACAAAACATCACCTCAGAACGTCCGTTTGCGTTCGGCCAACCAAGGCAATGCTTGTAATACGTGGAATGTGAACACTAGTGGCAATGTCAACAACAACAACGCTTCTAATGCGAATACGTTCGCCCCGATTGTTTATCAATTTAAACTATATGGTCAACCTTAGATGTTGATACGATTTGATATGTGTAAACAAGAAACCTCATCCCTGCTCATTAGAGCGAACAATACCGCAGAATATACATAAATCAGTGTATTTTGCCACCGATGTTAGAGCCTCTTAAAAAAAGATGGTAGCTAACTATGACGGAAGGAAAATATTATTTTGGAAATAAAAGAATATATTACAGACTACGATCAATTGTTTGATTCAATGTTGAAATGTAAGAAAAATGTATCTTGGAAACCTAGTGTTAAATCGTTTGTATTAAACGGTGTAGAGAATTGTTTGAAGATGGAAGAACAATTGCAAAATGATACATGGATAAACAGAAAGCCTAAGCCAATTATTGTTACATATCCAAAAAGAAGAGAATGTTTAAGTATTCCTTTTAGGGATAGAGTTTATCAACGTAGTATTAACGATAATTCATTATATCCTCAAACAACAAAGCACTTTGTCTATACAAATATAGCTTGTCAAAAGTTCAAAGGAACAAATAAAGCTATGGATGTAATGAGACAATATCTTCATAGATATTACATCAATAACAAAACGAATGTAGGCTATGTTGTATGGATAGATATACATGGATATTATCAAAATATGAGACATAAAGATGTCAACGAATGTTTTTATAAGATGTGCGATTTAGATACTGCTAGTATGTCTAAAGATGTGTTAGATACACAATATTCAGGAGATATTGGATATAATCCAGGTTCTCAAATGGTTCAGATTGCTGGCATAAGCTCGTTGAATGAAATAGACCATTTCATCAAAGAAAAACTACATTGCAAAAGTTTCATAAGATATATGGATGATTCATATTTGATTACAAATGACAAAGAAAAAGCGAAACAATGGAAGAAAATAGTTTGTGATAAGTTAATCGAATTAGGATTTGAACCTAACCCAAAGAAAGCCAAGGTTCTAAGAATAGATAAAGGATTTATGTTTCTTGGATTTAAAGCTACATTATCAAAAACGGGAAAGGTTTATTACAACCTAAGTTCAGAAAATATAAAACATGAAAGGCGAAAATTAAAGAAACAAGTCATTAAAGCTAAGAAAGGTGAAATGGCAAAAGAAGAAATTGATGCAAGCCTTCATAGTTGGAAATCACACGCAGAATTAGGAAATACGTACAAGTTATTGCAAAGAATAGATGCGTATTATGCTAATCTATGGAAGGAGATAAAAGTATGATTATCAAACAATTAGATGTTTCTATCGAAAAACAAGCTCAAGAAGAATATCAAGCTTCACAAGTTCAATCTACAAAAGACGAATTGGCAAATCAAAAGTTTCTAACGGAATACGTTGCTTGTATGGCAGGTATCGAATTACCTGTTGACGAAGAAGAAACGGAGGAAATGAATCATGTACAGGATTTTGAATAATCAGAAAAGCATAGTGATTGATGGAAAATATAGTAAAGATAATTATATTTTCTTAGTTGAACAAGCTTATAAGAAAAATAAAATCACTAAAGCAGAATATCAAGAGTTGATTGATTTTGAGTAATTTCGAGTATATTCAATATTTATTAGATATTATTGATAAGCAAAATAAAATCATAAAAGAACAGAATGAGATTCTATATATGAATGGAATTTATGTTTTGGACAAAGAGAAAGGGCGATAATGTACGTCCTTTTCTTTTCATTATATAATTTATACGCCATAAAACAGTACCTCAGAAAATATGAGAGAGATGAAATATTTTTGGAGGTGTAAATTTATGAATGTACAAGATTTTTTAGCTTTATTACAGACTGCTGCTACTTTAGTTTGTGGTGGATTAGCTTTATATTTTAAATTCAGTACGAAAGCTAAAACTAAAGCAAAAGAAGTTCAAGAAGTGATTGCTAAAATTACTGCCCAAGCAGTGGTATACATTAAAGAAGCAGAGGACAACTACAAAGATACAACTAATGCAGGTGGTAAGAAGTTTGAAGAAGTTGTCGGTAAGCTTTATGATCTAGTGCCTGATGCATTGCATGGAATTATAACAAAAGAAATGATTAGTGAAATTGTTCAAAGCACTTTTGATGAAATTGAAGAATACGTTAAGATTCAATTAGATAATGGAATTGATAAAATCAACGTCAAAGGTGACTAATGGAAAAAGTTATCACTATTGATTTAGAATATGTTTTATGGCTTTTCGGGTTCATTGCTTCCGCTTGGGGAGTAGTTAAAATCATTAAAGAAGTGAAGAAACCTAATGACGATTTAAAAGAAACTGTAAGAAAACACGAAGAATGGTTAGTAAGAGACAATGATAGAATAAAATCAATTGAAAGTTTAGTTATCACGCAAGAAGGGATTAAGAAAGAATTGAATGAGCATTCTCGAAGACTAGGAGAACATGAAGAAAGATTAGAAGAAGATAAGCAACGTGGTAATTTGACATTAAAAGCAAATATCGCAATCATCAACAATATGCTTTCTGAAAACGACAAAGATAAACTCCAAGAAACTAGAGATGAGATTCAAAACTTTTTACTAGATAAAAATTAGGAGGTTAAAGAATGGGAACTCCACAAGATTTTTATAACTATGCTATCAATAAGGTTTTTAACAACAGAGGGCAAATAATGAACATTAATTATGTTCAAAGTGTTGAGCCATATGGTGGACAATGCGTTTCATTGATTCAAGGATTGATGGCATGGGGAGGAAAACCATGTGTTCCTCGTGGACACGCTCGTGATTGGTGGTTCAATCGAGCTAGTAATGGTGTATTAAGTTATTTTGATGTTGTTACAGGTGCTCCTCAAAATGGTGATGTTGGAGTATCTGTAGGCGGTGATGCAAGATACGGACATATATTTATCTATTGGGAAGGTAGAGCACTATCTCAGAACGTTTTAGGAAACCCTAAAGCTATGTTATGGCCACTGAACTATCAAGGTGCTATTTGGGGATATTTAAGACCTAAATTCTATACAAATGCTTCTACATATTATGCTTCTCAATTGATTAAAGAGAATGGAATGGCCACATTTGAAAATGATACTGCAATCGTTATTCATAGAGATACTCCAACAGGTGCTTCTTATGGAACATTTGTAAAGGGCGAAAAACAAGTCTATACAGAAAAATGGGTAGGACTTGGACATAGATGGATTTCATGGATTCATACTAATGGAGTAAGATGTTTCGCAGCAGTTAGTGGTAGTGAATCATATGGTGTTGAACCATGGGCCACAATTAGTGCTCCTGAAACAAAAGATATTGAATTAACACAAGAAGATGGAATTGCTGAATTTATTGTTGATGGTGTGCATAAGCATTATGATAATCCAAGTGGTGAAATTTTTGGACAATGTAATTCAGGAGATAAGATTCGTTATTATTGGAAGTGTGTTACAAATGGACATAGATATGTTGTAGGTAAAGAAGGAGATAGAAAGTTCTTTGTTGCGGTGTCTGCTACAGAGGATAGAAGTCAAATGTGGGCGAAATTCAGTGCTCCTGATACAAATACTAAGGAAGATACAAAAGAGCCTTCTAAACCTTCTACAGAGCCTTCTAAGCCAACCACAACGGATTACACTAGGAATGTTAAGGGATATGGAATTGATATTTCAGAACACAACAGTTCGGATATTGACTTGTCACAATATGATTTCGTGATTATACGTGCATCGTATGGAGAATATACAGATAAGAAATTTGAATACTTCGCAGACAAGTGCGAGGAATTGAAGATTCCTTATGGTGTGTACTGCTATGATTATGCGTTAGATGATAGTCAAGCTAGAGCGGAAGCAGAGTATGTATATAATCTAATCAAAGACAGAAATGTTCAATTAGGTGTATGGTTTGATATGGAGGATGCCGACAATTACAAGAAAAAAGCTGGTGTTCTTACTAAAGAAAGATGTTCTTTCTCTTGTAAAGTATTCTGCGACTATATGAGTGCAAAAGGATATTACACAGGTGTTTATACTAGCACTAGTTGGCTAGGAACATTTGTAGAAACAACTTATCCAATTTGGATTGCAAATTGGGGTACGAATGATGGTAATATTCAATCAGACCAGTCTAGTGTTGCTGTTATTCATCAGTATGCAGCTAATCCAATCGACAAAGACATAATCTTCCATGATATTGATTTTTATAAGTCAAATCCAAAGAAAGATGAATCAACAGACGATAAAAATGACGAAAACGGTTCAGAAAACAAAAAAGATGAACCAAATACAGACTCTAAAGACGATAATGGAAACAAAATTAATGTTACAGGAATTAATAAGTTAATTGAACTGTTGCTAAAGATCGTTGAAAAAATCGCTAATTTGTTTAAATAATCGCACATAATGTACGAAATATGACATGAAACGCTTGTTTTTGCACGAAATCTGCAAAAAAGAGGTTTATATGTTGCAAATCAATCATCTACTAGAGTAGAAAAGGTTTCTTAGACCGTATGATGTTTGTACGGTCTTTGTTTTTTATGCATAAAAATATTTGTATTCATGATATAATCATGTTGCTAGGAAAAGTAGAACGATAAAGTCCTAAGCTCTCTTTGGTGTAGTGCAAATTGCAGACGTGTAATTGAATCTTAACATTTCTCTTTGTGGCACTAGCAAACAACTACAAAATGTGACAATTGCTAAAAGCTCCCCCTTTTATAAACTGTCACAAAAACGATTCCATACCTAACACATCCAGGTATGGTTTTTGTTTTTTAACAAATCTTAAAATTTATATGCTATATTATTGATGTGTTCTTCATAGATGGACACAACCCTTTCTAAGATAACTTTATGCAAAAGAGTCTCCTTACCAAGCGGGAGGCTTTTTTGTTTCTATATGCTTTTGGCATAATGGCATAAAGCACGTGGCATAACGCATGGAATATTTTTTTAGATTCAATGGAATAAAAAGTAGCAAAAAATGATAAAGTATGAGAACATAAAGTAAACTAGATGAATAAAAAATAAAGGAAAATAAAGAGCTAGAAACTTACAAATATCATTCAGCAAAAAGAAAAAATTATTCGTAATAAGGGGTGTGAAGCTTTACTTGAAA
>OLOJ01000332.1_pt1 | contig 49666 bp, 37 predicted proteins | sample 1672251 | NCBI WGS metagenome assembly OLOJ01 (sample SAMEA3136664, study PRJEB25190) | human gut metagenome | biome: human gut; feature: human-associated habitat; material: faeces | place: Austria | collected 2013 | reverse complement strand
TTCGGCGTTTGATACGCTCCATGCGGCGCTGCCGTTCTTCAGCAGCCTTGCGCTGTTCCTCGGCCTCCTGCTGGCACTGGCAGATGCAGCGGGGCATGAAGTAGCCTGGTTTTCCAAAGCATGGCACAACGGTCTGCCTCTGGCCGCCGCACTTTTTACAGTGAATGAGACCGTCTGCCGGGTCTATGTACTCGTCCCCGGCCAGTTCCACACCGACGGCTGCCTTGTCGATCAGCGCCCGGATTTCTGCGGTAATCTCAATCATACGGTTTCATCCTCCTTTACGCTGTAATCCCGGTTGCGGGTGGGCGGGGCTGCTTTCTTCGCGTCCTCACCGGCCCAGCGCCGGATGGTGGCGGCATGGCTCTGATACCGCTTGCCGGTAGAAGCCATGTACTCGGACAGTTTTTCGATGTACTGTTCCCATACAGCAGGAAAGCTGGCCTGCAAGTCTGCCATTTTCTCGTCCGTCAGGAAAACATTCTGGTAACGGCCATAGGCGCGGGCGGAGCGTCCCTTCTCTATCTCTCTCTTTATCTCTATCTCTTTCTCTAACTCTATCTCTATCTCTGGTGGACGAATGTCGGACAAATGTCCGCCGTTTGTCCGGGGCGCAGAAAGAGCCTTATTTTGGAGCCTCGCAGCCCGCTTTCGCTCAGCCTCGGTAGAGGACTGGCCGATTAAAAGTTCGATGTTGCTCATGTAGAATGTGCCGCTGTCCAGCACTTCCACAAGACCCAGCTTCAAAAAGATCTGCAAGGCTCTCTCCACAGTGCCGATCTGCTGGCGGGTAATGGTGGCGATCATCTGCGCCGTGTAAGGAATGTCCTCGTCAAGTTGAAGCCGTCCACCATGTTTCAGCGATTTCAGATACAGCTTGAGCAGAATGTTGGAATACAGCACACCATCCTGCATACTTTCCAGCAGCACGATGGAATCATCGTCAAAATAGTTTTCTTTGAGTTTCAGGTAATAATATTTTCGGTTGTCTGACATAGGGTTCCTCCTTGGGGTTTCTCTTGGGATTCTGTACGCATTTTAAGGCCGTTTTAGGGGTCGGAGGATAAATCTATCAGCCTGCCTTTGACACCCTCGAAAAAATCCTTGATTTACAAGGGTTTTTCAGCCCCTAAAGCGTGACATTTCTCCCGTTGTTTCCGCTTGCGCTTTGCGGCGTTGATCCGCTTCATGCGTGCGGCACATTCCGGGCAGTATTTGGCCCGGTTGGAACCGGGGGTAAACAGCGCCCCACATACGGCGCATTTCTTAGCATTCAGCCGGTGGAACAGCGCCGTTTCCAGTTCCTTATCCTGCGGCAATACCGCCGCCCGAAACCACCTGCACAACAGGGAGTAGGAAATAGACTGGACACAGACACATTCCTCCCCATCGTCCAGGGCGATACAGTTTCCGTCGATGTAGTTACAGCACTCATGCACCAGCCTCCGCACTCTGCGGTACTGGCGGTAATCCATGACGGGGATAGGTTCAGTCCTGTCGTGCTTCATAAGTGATTTCTTTCATAAAGTCGGTAACCTCCTTAAATGAATTTATTGTTAAATATTCGTGCAAAGTATTGTTTTCTTCGTGCAAATGGCATATACTATAATTGCCAGCAGAAAGGGGTTGATCGTATGGCTGGAAATACCACAAACATCAGTATCCGCATGGACGCAGATTTGAAAGCGCAGGCGGACGCACTGTTTACTGAACTTGGCATGAACCTGACTACGGCGTTTAACATCTTTGTGCGCCAGTCGCTTCGTGAAGGCGGCATTCCCTTTGAAGTAAGGCTGGAACAGCCGAACAAAGAAACGGTTGCTGCCATGCTGGAAGCGGAAAGGATTGCAAAAGACCCGTCTGTAAAGGGCTACAATGACCTTGACGAGTTGTTTGCTGACCTGAAAAGATGAAAGAAACCAAATATACCGTCAAGTACACGACCAGTTTCAAAAAGGACTACAAACGAGCCATCAAGCGTGGCTTGAAGATTGAGCTGCTGGAGCAGGTCGTAGCATTGCTGGCAATGGGCGAACCGCTGCCGGATAAGAACCGTGACCATGACCTGTCCGGCGATTGGGCAGGCCATCGGGAATGTCACATTCTCCCGGACTGGCTGCTTGTCTACCGCATAGAGGATGATGTTCTGGTGCTGACGCTGGCCCGCACTGGTACACACAGCGACTTGTTCGGCAAATAAACATTCTGCCGCCGTATGGGGGAAACCTGTACGGCGGTTTTTCTGTATGCAAAAGGGGTGTCGTGAAACGCGACGACCTTGATAGTGGTACGCCAAAACGCGGTAGCCCTTACCACTTCGATAAAAGGAATCAATATGCGACACTATTGCAATCCACGACAAACGCATGAGTAAATAAATTGTGAACACACCCCTTTTCTAGTAAAATAAAAGAAAAAGGGGTGTTATTTATGCAGGAATTATTAGAGTGGATGGAATACATTGAAGATACTCGTCAGCAGACAAAGGTTCGTCATACGTTGAAGGATATTCTTGTCATTGTGTTGTTTGCAACTCTTGCGAATGCGGATGACTGGGTTGAGATGGCATTGTTTGCAGAAAGCTATCAGGATTATCTTCGAAAGTATATTGAACTAAAAAACGGAATCCCCTCTCATGATACGATCCGGCGTGTCATGGGGATGATATCGCCCGAAATTCTGCAGCAGCTCTATGGAAAATGGCAGGAGCGGCTGGATAAAAATGATGGAGAACTGTTGAAGAAGATCATCTGCATAGATGGAAAAACGATGTGTTCGAATAAACGTGGAGAAGAAAAAGCAAGTCACATTGTTTCTGCATGGAGTAAGGAAGATGGATTTTGTCTGGGACAGAAAGCAGTCAAAGAAAAAAGCAATGAAATAACAGCGATTCCAGAGCTGTTGGAAAAAATCCAGATAAAGGGTCAGATCATTACGATTGATGCAATGGGAACGCAGACAGCGATCGCAGGAAAAATCAGGCAGAAACGAGCGGATTATGTTCTGGCATTGAAGAAAAATCAATACATAATGTACGAAGATGTAAAAGAATACTTTTCGAATGAGGAGTTTCAAAAAGAAATGCGCGAAAAGGGGGCATATAAGAAGACCTGTGAGAAAGCCCATGGGCAAATTGAGATCCGAGAGTATTATCAGACGGAAGATATCCGGTGGCTGAGCCAAAAGAAGAATTGGAAAGGCCTGAGAAGCATTGTAATGGAGAAGAAACGAATAGAAAAAGCAGGAAAGATAACGTATGAATATCGATATTTTATAAGCAGTTTAAAAACGGATATCAACGAAGTCAGCCGAGCGGTGCGAGGTCATTGGAGTATAGAAAGTATGCATTGGCATTTGGATGTAACATTTCGGGAGGATGCAAATACGACAATCGATAAAATGGCGGCACAAAATTTGAACATTATAAGAAAATGGAGCCTGAGTATTTTGAAACCAGCAGAACTATCAAGACATAAGTTGTCAATGAGAAAGAAAAGGTTCGTAGTAAGTTTGCGTCCAATTAAGTATTTAGAAGAGCTTTTAGAAGCTTAAAAAGTAGAAAAAAATAGAATTTGCAGTTGCTAACCATTCATGCGTTTGTCGTGTATTGCAATCGAGGTAATATTGACATAGAATTCCATGTATTATAGAATGGTATCTGTAAAAAGAAGGCATGAAGAAAGCAGCTTTAAACGGGCTGCTTTTTTTGTGTCTTCTTTTGTCTTTCCTGAGTACCGGAGGAAAAGGAGTTTTCTGGATGGAGCAGAGAAGACAAAAATAAATAAGAACAGGAGGAAGTATATGGAGGATACCAAAAAAACAGTTTTGGCGGGAAATGGGGAAAAAGATGTTCCGCGTGCAGTCTACGATGGTGTTTTGACAATCGATGTAGACGCGCAGGTTGAAAGCATGGAGGAACAGGAAGAAGCCAGATGGCATCAGCTTTTGAATGCACATCGTACCAGAAAGATCCTGACGGGCCAGCTTGGGGGCATTGAAAAACTGGAGAGTGGATGGATGGTTGCTGTTACATACTTTAATGGTTTCCGGATCATTATCCCAATGAATGAAATGATGATCAACCTTCAGGGAGATGGGCGTGAAAACGCGGATACCTTAAACCGTCAGGTCCGTATTGCTAACAACATGCTCGGCTGTGACATTGATTTCATCATCAAAGATCTGGATAACAAGAGCCGGAGCGTTGTAGCATCCAGAAAAGATGCAATGCTTAAAAAGAGACAGACTTTTTATATTGGAGAAGATACAGAAAAACCAATGCTCTATGAAGGCAGAATCGTGGAAGCAAGGGTGATTGCGGTAGCTCCCAAAGCAGTCCGTCTGGAAGTATTTGGTGTAGAAGTATCTGTCCGGGCCAGAGATATGGCCTGGGAGTGGATGGTAGATGCCGGAGAAAAATTCCAGGTAGGTGATCTGGTGCTGGTCATGGTCAATAAGGTGGAAGCAAGCTCTGTTGACCAGATCATTATAGAAGTGGATGCAAAGAGTCCGACAGCCAATATCAATAAAGATAACCTCCGGAAATGCCATAAACAGGGAAAATATACAGGGATCATTACGGAAGTCTATAAGGGAACCTATTTTATCCGCCTTGATATCGGAGTCAATGCCGTGGCACATTCCTGCAATATGTCCGCACTTCCGGGAAAGAAAGATAAGATCGGATTTGTGGTGACCCGCATCAACGACAACTATGAAGTGGCAGAAGGCATTATCACAAGGCTTATCAAAAGAGCTTCCTGAAAATATTTTTATGATTTTCAAAGAATTCTGTTGACACAGAAAAAGGGATTTCTTTAACATCGGAGAAAAAGATGGAAAGGAGTGACGTCAGATGGCAAAAAAGAAGAGAAAACAGATGAGGGAAACCTTGTACTGTCCATATTGCAAAAGACCCGGGGTACTTAGGCCGGCAGCCTATGTCTATGGGGATAACAACCTGGATCCGGAGAAATACCTGTATGTATGCAGCGGCTATCCTTCCTGTGATTCATACATTGGGGCACACAAAAAAAGTATGCGTCCCATGGGAACCATGGCTGACAGCAATCTGCGTAATAAGCGGATCGAAGCACACAGAGCTTTGGATGCAATCTGGAAAAATGGTTATATGACCAAACACAGCACATATATCTGGCTTCAGAACCGTTTGAATCTCCGGGAAAAGGACACACATATCGGGAAATTTTCTTATTACCTGTGTGAACAGACCATCCGGGAATGTACAGACTATATAAAAAGCCGAGAGGAAAAAAAGAAATCCCCGGATAAAATAAGCGTGGCATGACGGAAAGGATGGATGCCCTTGAGACTACAGGCGACAGAAGATGATGTATATCATCTGATGGACCTTAAAGAACAGTATTTTATTATGACAGCAATATGCAGTGTGGCAGAGGGAATCAGCGCATACTTTTTCATATACCAGAAAAGATGCTGGGATCTTGCATATTTGTGTACTGCACTGGCGCTTGCGATAATCCTGCTTCTTCGTCAGGCCATAAAAATCAGCCGGAGGATCATGGAGGCAGAAAACTGTTATATGGCACTTGAAGAGGACAGCCTGGCAGTCTGCCAGCCGGAAAAAAACGGAAAATATGAGTCCTGCAGGATCTTTTACGATGAGATGGATAAGATCGTAGAAGGAACCAGACGGGGAATTCCAGAATTTTATATCGTGATCCGAAAAGAAGGGAAAGAACAGAAAAGCTTTTTCCTTTTGGATGAGGAAGAACAGGAACGGGATGTTTTCTGTGTACGATCCTTTGGCTTTGACAATCAGGGATTCATGGAGTTTTATCGGAAACTCAGGTGGATCGTACCGGGAAGAACAAGGATTATCGGGACCAAAACACAGGAAGTATGGAAACTGCGGCGGCCGAATATCGGAATCTGTACGGCAGCAGGCATGCTTTTGGGGTATGTACTTCCAAAATTCCTGGAAATGATGATGTATGGGTAACAAGTTATGAAAGAAAACAGATCAGAAGCAGAGATTAGAAAGAGTGAAAATGACAAGGAGGAAATGTCATGAGATGGTATACAGCAATCGGAATGAAAAAAGATGATGCAGATGGAAGGTTTTGTGTCTGGGTAGATGGGGAAGAAAAAATACTTACAGAAATGGAAACTATTTTGTGGGCTGCGCTCACCTGGTCTTTCTGTGAAGAGGATAAGGTCCACTCCCAGATGCATCGTCTTCTTGTATTTAGCCTTGGAGAAAAACAGGCACAGGAATGGGCGGACAAAGAGGATTTTCAGTTTTGCCTGAACCGTCTGGTAAAGCGGGGCCTGGTTGTGCTGACAGAAGGATGTACCAGAGAGGAAGCTGTATACAGCATTATCAGCCGGTCAGTCATGGCTCCCATGGCCTTTTCACGGACAGAACGCATGAAGCATTTTATGGAAGCCCTTTCCATGGGAAAAGGACTGAAGTTTTCACTGAGGGCTTTTAAAAAGCCGCTGCTTACAGAAGAGGAATACCAGCTACTTTCCTATCTTCAAAGAGAAGGGGATGTTTCCTGCCACCTGAAATGTTTAAAAGAAGAGGCAAAAAGCAGGGAACCCAATTTAGCAGATTCCCTCCAGGAACAGATACAACGGGAATTTATAAGCCGTGTAGCGCAGCTCTACTATAAGAAACAGCTTGTGATCGACAATATAAGAAGGGAGGACTGCCTTGAAGCAAACGGAACATCCGTATTGGCACAGGCTGTATAGATGCTTGGAAGATTTTGGAACACGTTATCAGAATATACCGGATTTTTTTAAGGACAGGATCCAGCGATATGGCATCCTGTCTCTTTTTATCCTGCTTTTCGGATCATTTATGGGAACATGGATGAAAGACAAAACTTTTATTTTCTGGTCTTTCCTGCTTGGGATTATCGGGTTTATAAGAACATATCTTATTTTCCGCACCGCGGATAAAAAGACCTATGAAATCGTGGAAGGGCTGGTAACCGGGATAGACGGGAAAAATCCCTTTGCAAGATTACGGAAGATCCGGGTAAGTGATCCGGCCGGACGGCAGAGTGAACTTTTGCTGGATAAAAACGTAAAAGTTTTGGAGGGAAAACGTTACCGGTTTTATTTTGGCATAAATGAAAAGCAGCTGGTAGGAATCCGCCGGGTAGATGCAGCGCTCAATAACGGGACTTTTTTGGGAAACGAAGAAATATAAGAGGAAGAGATCCATTTTATAGCAGGGAGGGGAGCACCAGGCATGGTTCGATTCCATGTTGCCCTGTTTCCGCAAAAGACTATTGCGGAAAATACAGCAAAGGAGAGAAGGATATGTCAGAAACACTACAGGGAACCGTGAAATGGTTCAGCGCACAGAAAGGATACGGTTTTATCACCGGTGAAGACGGGATTGATTATTTCGCCCACTTTTCGGAGATCCAGATGGATGGATACCGGAAATTAAGCGGTGGCCAGCCGGTCCTTTTTGAAGCAGGGACGGATGCCAACGGGCGCAGCCTTGCAAAAAATATTTCACCGGCGGATCCAAACGCCGAGTAAGACGTTTTCATAGTGCATGTACAGATTACCTATTCCCCTCAGATACATGCATTTATGCAGACGGATGAAAAGGGCAGGCGGTATCATGCCGCCTGTCACAACATGTAGCAGAATAATAAAGATAACTCACACAATAACACAATATATAGTTAAAATTAATTGACAACCACAAAATGTTGTGGTAGTCTTTAAATGAAAAATAATTTAACAGTCTATAAAAGACTGTGGTTATTCTTTAGTTCCGGACATTCCGGAAGAAACACTTTGGGGCGGTCTTGCCCTTAATGAGAAAAAATGGATATGCAAAATATAAGGAAGATGCAAGAAGGAAAGAAGATTCTTTTTGTGTCTTTTTTTATTGCATAAAAAGCAGAAAGGAGGAGCACGAATGAAACTGGCAGTTAAGGAAACTGCAAAAAGAAATACCTTAAGAACATTAAAAAAAGAAAACACATTGTAAAATCAGGAGGGTCGATTATGGAGACAATTAAATGGGAAAATGCAAATGCACTGGAAATTGGAATGCTTATGGAGATGGCAGAAGACGGCTATGTGTTTTGCATCGAAGATGGAAAGATACAGGCTGTTGAAGTCCGGATTTTCAGCTAGCGTGGAAAGGCGGACATTATGTATTATAAAGATGACTTTTATAAGGAGTTCCGGACAGAAAAGGAACTGTGCGAGTATCTGGAAGAGATAGACAGCCGGGCAGAATGGATCCGGATCACCAGTAAGAAATTAAAGGTGGCAGCAGCAGGAGAGGAAACCTGCACAGAGGTTCCGGGCATTTCCCTGGAAGCACTGGAAAAAGATACTTTATCTCATTCCAGGCTGGTTCTTATCCTGCCCGAGAGGATCTGTTATATAGGAAATTCAGCAATCAAATCGTTGAAAGGACGGGCCAGGATTGATGGAAAAGCCCTGGCAGATGTCGATAAGAAAACACTGGCAGAGATCTTGAATAAATGCCTGAAGGTTGCAAGAGGAAGAGCACTGATCCGTTTCTGTGAAGGAAAAATAAGGGCAGTCCTGTCTGGTGATGAAAAAGATTATGCCATCATATCCATGCCGGATATGTACATGGTTACCTCGGCATATATCCATGGGGACTATGAGAAGGCAACGTTTTTAAACGGCTATGCAGATCATTATTCTGTTACGGCGTCCTGGCAGCTGGAAGATACGAAACTTACAGATGTTTATAAGGAACTGATGCAGAATTATGGAAGAAAGACCGATAAGGACATAAAAGCAGTTGTACGGATCACTACGTCAGACGTTGGTGTGTCCGGAGCGAATATTTTTTATTCCCTGCAGGAGCCGACAAGAAATGTGATCCTTGGCAATGCCCTGAAGGTTACGCACAAAAACTGTAAAGGAATGGAAGATTTCACGGAAAACATAGAGTCGATCTTTGATTACTACCGAGAAGTCTTAAAAGGGGTCATGCGGCTGTGTGATATCTGGATCGAGCATCCGGCAAATGCCATGGCAGGGATCATGAAGCAGGCGGGATTTGGAAAAAAACTGCTTGCAGAAACCGTGGAGCAGTTTAAGGCTACTACTGGGGATGAGCCATGCAGCGCATACGAGATCTACTGCGGGATCTGTGAATCCATTACCATTGCAAGGCAGGAAAAGACGAATGAGAGAGGACTTTTAGCTCTGGAAGAAAAAATTGCCGGCTGTGTGTCAAAACGCTGGCATGAATATGATATTCCTGGCACTGTAAAATACTAACAGGATTTAAAAGAATGGAGACAGCATGGACTGTCTTTTTTTGATGGGAGGAAAACATGAAGGTTACGAATGGAAAAGATGTGGCAAGGCTGCTGGTAGATGAATACTTGAACTGCCATCCCACCGGACACAAAAAATTTATGGAGTCCATGGCAAAAGAGCAGCAGGAAATAAAAGACAATTACACTTATCTTGGGTTTGCCTGGCTAAAAGGTCTTTCAGAGGTCAGATATTACGACCTTCGAAACGAAGCATCGAAACTGATGGCCGATGATCTGTGCCTGCATGTAAAGGAACAGCCAGAGAGGGTGCGCCTGGTGTATGACGGCGCAGAGGAAATGGAGATCGATCAGTCAGACGAAGAACAGATGGCAAAAATGTTTACCTGCTACCTGCTTGCAGGAAGTATGGACGGATATGGGGAATTTGTGGATTATGCCCTTGATACCCACCGGACACTGCAGCAGAACCTGACACGGTTTTTCGTGGAATGGTTTGCAAAGGCAGAAAAAGGCTCTGCATTTTTAAAACAGGCAAAGATGGTGTATTCCAGGTATTCCCTGCCATATATCTAAATTACGGAGGTATGTGATGGATAGAAAACTTCCGGACTGGTTAAAAGAGAGCAGGGAGGCAGAAAAACTGATCGCATGGCTGAAATCGCCGGATTGTGAAGTAAAAGAATTTTCCGGACAGCTGTTTATAAAGGCAAGATATGGAAACTGTTTCTTTTTCTTTGACTGTTTAAAGGAAAACAGAAAAACAGACCGGAACTGGTGTGCCGTGATCCACATGCCGGAGTATTCCCTTTATGAAGCAGAAGATCTTTTTCTGAAGCCGATCGGGATACCGGATGATTTTGGTTTTCCTGTGCGTGAGGATCTGATCCCGAAACTGGAAACACAGATAAGCCGCATTGGAAAGAAACTTATCCGGGAACAATGGGATGAACTTTTGTTAAAAGGCGGGTATGCAGCTGCACAGATGATCCCGGAAATCAGCAGGGTTTATATCCAGCTAAATGCAGACCGTTTTATTAAAAAAGGAAAGCGGCCGGAGGATCTGAGCTATCAGCCGCAGTTTCATTTTGCGGATATGAAGTGGGAATTTTCTGACTGGATGTTTTTGGAATATTTAAGCAACCCACAGCGGGCAGCAGAGCTTTTCGCCCAGAAGTGGCTGCTTGAAAAACTTCCGGAGATCTCAAAAAAGAAGATCTGTATCGGATGTATCCGGGAGGAAATGGAAGAAATGTTAAAAAAGACTGGGACAGGGCCGGAGGCAAGCCTTCCGCGTTCTGCTTAGTATAAAAAATGAAAAAATCAGGAGGAAACGAATAATATGGGTAAATACAATTACATGAATCTGAACCAGAAGATGATCAGGATCCGGAAGAAAGTGCCGAAGCTGATCCGCAAACGGTACAGTGAGGACGTTACTTATGATTTTGTAAAACTGGATGATATCTATGAATGCCTGACACCGGCCCTTAATAAATACGGGGTCGATTTTGACATCTTAAGTGAAAGGCCGACACAGGTGGACGAACAGGGCAATTCCGTGTTTTTAAAGGAAATGGGAGCACTCTGGAGATATGAGGCTGACCTGGAGCTGTGCTGGACCAATGCAGACCGTCCGGGAGACAAGGTACGGAGCTTTTTGCATGTCATTGGAACCAATGAAGCACCGGATAAAGCAAAAGGTGCGGCATGGACGTATGGCCTGAAGTATTATTTCTTAAATAAATTCAACATCATGCAGGCATCTGGAATAGACGATCCGGACATGCGTGGGACGGAAAAAGAAGAAATGCCGAAGCAGGAAGCTTCCGTAAAACCGGAAAAACCGAAAAAGAAACCGGAAAAGGCAGAAAGAAAAGAAACCGCAGCAAAGCCGGAGCAAACGGAACCGGTCAGGGAAAAGAAAACGGACCGTAAAAAACTGCGTGATGGAAATGCCATATCAGAAGATCCTGTAAAAGTGGAATATGCAGTGACGGATACAGAAGAAAACCTTCCTGGACAGATGACTTTTGGAATGGAAGAAAGTGAAAGCGGACTGGAAGAATTTTCCGATGAAGAAACCAAAGCGGAAGATCCGGTTCAGACCGAGGAAATCTCCGTAGATGAGGAAATTACTGCCGAGACGGATGCAGACGGTTTCCGTGCAGTAGAAGAAACGGATGAAGTTCCATTTGATGAAGATGATGAGATTTCTTTTGATGCAGAAGAAGAGGAAGAAATACCAGAAGAGACTGCTGAGGAAGTGTTGGAGGATATGGCTCACGAAGAGGATGCAGAGGATGAAGTGAAATGGGCAGAAAAGGTTATCTGCAATTTTGGTGTCTATGCCGGAACCCCTCTTGGGGAAATGATGCAGGATGCCAGAGGTTACCAGACGATCAAATGGCTGGTACAGCGTTACAAAGGCCAGAATCAGGAAATACAGAAAGCTGCGAAGATTCTTTTGGATCATGAAAAGGAAATGCAAAAAGCAGCCTGAAAACAGAGAAATAGTTTGAGGTGGCTCCGGGAACGGGGCCATCTTTTATGAAAAGGAGGAAGGCATGTATGCCAGAGAATCGTTTACGATCGCAGAAGTAGCAGATCTTTTGTCAATCCGAAGACTGAGTGATTCTTACCAGGACGAATTTCCGGTGGAATGTCCTTTTTGCGGGGATTTAAGAGGAAAATGCAGTTTTTGCATCCGCAAAAATGGAGAACTGAAAAATGTTTACCATTGCTATCATTGTGGGGCAGCCGGGAACATGCTGACACTGTATGCGGAACTATCCGGCATTTATGGAAGGAACCGGTATAAAGAAGCCTACCGGGAGATAAGTCAGGCACTTTCTTTTCCTGGAACGGATACAAGGCAGCAGGCCACGACACGAAATGGTTTCGCTTCTATCGTTTCTAAAAGGAAACACATTTTTCTTACAGAAGAGGAATGGGATTACCGTGACCAGGTATATAAGGAGATGCTCACTTTTCTTAAGCTTAAGGAAACACACCGGAGGAACCTTCTCTTACGTGGGCTGACGTTAAATGAAGTCCGACAGATGGAAGAACGAGGGTTTTTAAGCACGGATGAGGAGAATTCCGTGACCATTGCCAGAAAGCTCTTAAAAAAGGGATTTCGCCTGGATGGGGTTCCCGGATTTTTCATCAACCGGGATGGTGACTGGGAAGCTGCTTTTTATAGGAAGAATAACGGGTATCTTTGCCCGGTCCGGGATGGGAAGGAACGGATCATAGGATTCCAGATCCGGCTGGATGTTCCTTTAAAAGAACGGAAGTACCTCTGGTTTACCAGCAACGGCTTAGAAAAAGGCACATCAAGCGGCAGCCCGGCAGGAATGTTTGGGAAAATAAAGGATGGCACGGTTTACGTAACGGAAGGGATCTTAAAGGCAGAGATCGCATGGATGTGTACAGGAAATCCCTATATCGGAGTCCCTGGAGTTTCCAATCATAAAGGACTGGAAACTGTCTTGCGAAAACTGAAAGAGCAGGGGTTAAAAAGAGTTTACGAATGTTACGACATGGATAAAATGATGGAATTGTCCTGTAAGCATGATGAAAAAAGTGCGTGCCGGCAATGTGAACATGGAATTTATCTGTATCATGGAGAATGCCCCAGAAAGCGCAGAAAGCGGGACATGATCCGAAAAGGCTGTATAAAACTATATGAGATCTGTGAGGAACTGAATGTATCCTGCAAAAGAGTCACCTGGGATACCGATGCATCCGGTACCTGGATGGAACACTACAAAGGCGTGGATGACTGGATCCTTCAAAAAGAGGAAAAAGGACACAGGAAGACGGCATAAAATGGTTTGGTCAGATAAAAGGGAAACTGGAATTTTTTTCAGTTTCCTTTTTATCTGGCTGAAAAAGCCGGAAGAAAGGAGAAAGCGATGCAGATAAGAGACGGACCAAAAGAAAACTGCAGGGAAAAAAGCGATCATGAAAGGAGAACGTGCACTTGGAAAAAAACTGGAAGAAAAGATGGATGGCGGGTGCGATGGCTTTTGCTCTGTGCTGCACTACGCTCTTGCAGACGGGAGCTTCTGCAGTATCCGCCGCTGAGGTGGGAGGCGTTTCCGCACAGAGCGAGACGCAGATCGAGGTACAGACAGAAACGCAGACGGAGAAAAGCGAGGAGGAACTGATCGAGGAAACCGTTGCTGATCCGGAACTTGCGCTTATGGTTACCGAAGGGGAAGCCTTTGATATCCAGAATGATTTTACAGGACTGAAACTCTCTGACGGAGACCATGTGGAACTGAAAAAAGCAGCAATGGAAGACGGGACTGTATTTGATTATAACCATGCGGGGACCTATAAATGCGTATATCTTGTTACGCCCGCATCGGGGGAAGCCTATCTGGTTGCCCGAAACATTACTGTGACACCAAGGGAAGCAGAAACAGACGGATCCAATGGCGGCCAGGAACAGGAAAGCGGCGATGACGAACCGGAGGCAGACCCCGTCCTCCCGACCATAAGCCCGGAAGATGCCCCGGAAACTCTGGAAGAGCCGGAAGAAACGGAGGAGCCAGAAGAAGAGGAAGCAGAAGGATTTTCCGATGAGGAAACAGAGGATGGAAGCCATCAGGTTGACATTGTACAGGGAAATGAATTCAATATTGAACTGGACCACGAGGACGGACGTTACCAGACGGGGGAGACGGTCAACTTTTCCGGTGATATCCCGCAGGGAAGCCTGATCGCAGTGGGAACAAGTCTTGTCGAAGCAAACCAGACAGAGAATACCGAAGATCTTCTGTATGCAGAAGTAAGCTACGATGAGGGAACAAATTCCTTCAGCTTTGAGATGCCGGAAGATGATGTTGCATTAAGTGTGCTATATGACCAGGCTGAGGGCGGTATTAGTACCGTGGCAGTTTCCGATGGAGACTTGTGGGATGATTCAACAGACATTGAAGCTAATACCTATTACTATTATTCAGATGGAAAACTGCATCCTTTTGATTCTGTAATGGGACAGGGCGGAAATGATTCCTATAAGTATATCCGTTACAAAGCAGGCGGAAAGACTTATACCGTCTATGCATACTGCATGCAGCACAGTAAACAGTCCCCGCCAAGTGGAACGACTTATAAAAATATGGTCGAACTGGATGAAGGCGGTGATGACCGTTATTTAAGGAAGGCCATGTTTTACGGATATGGCGGTCCCGGATGGGGCGGCACATTCAACGGCTATAATATCAAATCCATCATGGAAAAATACGGCTGTTCCTCCGAGACCCGTGCAATGCAGCATTATCTGGTCGATTATTTATATGACGGGGAATCCGGATTTGGAGGATCCCTTTCGACAACTGCCAAAAACATGTTAAAAGAGATCAAGGCAGCCCTTGCAAAGATGCCGGATCCAACGACCATGGAGCTGACACCTGGGCTCAGTGCTTCTGCAAATGGAAACCAGAGCCCAACATTTACATGGAAGGCAAATGCAGCTTTTGTGATCACGATCCATCTGGAAAACGGGGTCTCCCTTGTAAATGAGACGACAGGAAAAACCGGGACCGGAAATGTGAGCGTAAAGGGCGGTGAAAAATTCCATCTGGAAGCAACCACCCAGAATATTGGAAGCCTGAAAGGAAAATATGCGATCACATCCAACTATCCGCTTAATTTCCATGCCATGCTCTTAAAGCTGGCGAACAGCCAGGATATCGGCTTTGGATATTATACCGATACACTGGAGCTGAACCTGGAGGTAGACTGGCCGGATGAAGCAACGGTCAAGATTATCAAAAAAGATAAGGGAAGCAACGCGCTCCTTGCAGGTGCCGTTTACGGCATCTATGCAGATGAAGCCTGCACGAAACTTATCAAAAAAATGCCGGCAACAAATGCAAAAGGGGAATCCGAAGTAAAGATCACCAAAACACAGGATACCGTTTACCTTCGTGAGATTTCAGGCCCGTCCGGATACGTGCTGGATACGAAAGCCTATGGGGTAAAGCTGGTCGTAGGGCAGACCGCTTCCAAGAACTTAACGGATAAAGAGCAAAAGGGTGCACTCACCATTTATAAAGAAGGAGAAGTGCTTACCGGAGCGACCGTCACGGAAAATGGTGTGACATTTACCTACGAAAAACGGAAATTGAAAGGAGCCGTTTACAATGTTTATGCAGGTGCAGATATCAAGGCGGCAGATGGCACCCTCATCTATAAAAAAGGTGCACTTGTCAAGGATAATCTGGTTACCGGAGATGACGGAAGCGTTACGTTAAAAGACCTCTATCTTGGCACCTACACAGTAACCGAGACGAAGGCTCCGGATAATTATGTATGTAAAGGAGAGTCCAAGACTATTGAGCTTGTGTATGCAGGCCAGACCGTAGAAGTGCAAACTGGCAGTGCAACATTTTTAAATGAACGCCAGAAGGCAGCAGTCCGTGTGGAAAAACAGGACGAAGAGACCAAAAATCCGCTTTCCGGAGGTATTTACGGGCTGTATGCAGCAGAAGATATCAAAGTTGATGGTAAGACCGTTGTTCCCAAAGGAACACTGATTGAAAAAGCAACGACCGGAGCCGATGGAAAAGCTTCTTATAAAGCGGAACTTCCGATCAATTACAGCTACAGCATCCGGGAGATCCAGGCACCGGAACTTTACCTTAGAAACAGTGAGGATACTTACACCTTCACTTTTAAGTTTACCAATGATAAGGAAGAAAAGGTAAACTTTAGCCATACCTTTACAAATGAGCGTGTAAATGCAACGATCGACCTGGTAAAAGAAGACAGCGAGACAGGAAACAGCGCACAGGGAGATGCAGTATTTGAAGGAGCCATTTACGGGCTCTATGCAAGGGAAGACATTAACCATCCGGATGGCAGGAGCGGAGTCCTTTATAAAAAGGACGAGCAGGTAGCTACCCTGACGACCGATAAAGAGGGAAAAGCAAGCGTAAGCAATCTGTATCTTGGAAAGTATTATTTGAAGGAGATCACGCCTCCAGTAGGTTATCTTCTGGACGAAGAGGAGCATGATGTAAACTGTGACTACGAAGGAGACCAGGTAGAGACGGTAAAACGAAATACCGTTTCCAAAGAAGACGTGATCAAACAGCCATTCCAGTTGATCAAAGCAGCGGATAATGATAAGACCGATGCGGATCTTTTAAAAGGTGCCGGATTCTCTGCTTATCTGATCAGCAGCCTGACTGTAAAAGACGATGGAAGCTATGACTTTACAAATGCGACCCCGATCGTTCTTACGGAAGACGGAAAAACAGAAATGTTTACCGATGAACGCGGCTATGCGTGCAGCATCCCGATCCCTTATGGACGCTACATTGTCCGTGAGACTACAACACCGCATAATTTTATGCCGGTAGATGATTTTATCGTAACCGTAACTGAAAACAGCACCACACCGCAGGTATGGAGAGTCCTTCTGGACGATGAGTTCAAAGCAAAGCTTAAGATCGTGAAACAGGATGATGAGACCAAACAGCCGGTCCTCCTTGCCAATACAGAATTCAAAGTGTATGACCTGGATGCGAAAAAGTATGTGGAACAGGTAACGACCTATCCAAATACGGTTGTCCATAAATCCTATTTTACGGACGAAAATGGTTACCTGATCCTTCCGGAATCCTTAAAATGCGGAAATTACAGGATCGAGGAAGTGAGCGCGCCGGATGGCTACACTCAGAATACCCAGTATGTGGAGATCAAAGTTGATAAGAATACAGCTTATCAGATGGATTCTGTCAGCGGGGATGCCATCATTACCGTGACCTATGAAAACCATCCGGTCAAAGGTAAACTGGTGATCCATAAATCCGGTGAAACCTTAAAATCCTTTAAAAAGGATTTTGTATACGAAGAAACTTCCCTGGAAGGGGCAGAATTTGAAATCTACGCAGCAGAAGATATTTTTACACCGGATCATCAGGTGGACGAGCAGGGAAACCGCCACGTGATCTATGCAAAGGATACCCTGGTAAAAACAGTGACCACTAATAAAAATGGGGAAGCTGTTATCAAAGATCTTCCGCTTGGAAAATACCGTGTGAAAGAAACAAAAGCACCGTCCGGATTTGCCTTAAATCCAGACAGTCAGGAAGTATCCTTTATCTATAAGGATCAGAACACACCGGAGATCGAAGAAAAACTGGAATTTTCCAATGAACGCCAGAAAGTAGAGCTGAGTGTGGAAAAACAGGATGCCGAAACCGGAAAGGCTTTAAAAGGTGCAACCTTTGGATTATACAATAAAGAAGCGATTTCTTCCGGCGACAAGGTGATTGTAAAAGCAGATACACTGCTTCAGGAGATCACAAGCAACGAAAAAGGTAAGGCAGCGTTTACGCTGGATCTTCCGCTTGGCAGATACTATGTGAAAGAGCTGCAGGCGCCGGCGGGTTATGTATCTTCCGATGAGATCCTGGAATTTGATGCCACATACCAGGGCCAGGACGTAAAAACGATCAAATTAAAATCCGTGAAGAAAAACCGGCCGACAACGGTAGAAGTAACAAAAGCAGATATCACGACCGGAACAGAACTTGACGGGGCTTCCATGAGTGTACTGGATAAGGACGGTAACGTGATCGATTCCTGGACATCCGTAAAGGATTCCCCACATGTGATCAAGCGACTTCAGGTTGGAAAAACTTACATTCTGCGAGAAGAGCTTGCACCATATGGCTACTTACGTGCAACAGACGTAGAGTTTACGATCTCTGATACTGCAGAAGTACAGAAAGTCAAAATGGAAGATGAAGTCCCGGTAGCAAGACTTCTGGTAAACAAGAAAGGGGAATTCTTAGACAGCGTATCCCTTCTTGACAATGCAAAAGGCATGATTGAGCACCTGTTCAACTATGTGACCGGAAACCTGACTGATGTAACCTTCAATGTTTACGCGGCAGAAGCCATCCGTGCAGCAGACGGGGTAAGTGCAGATTATTATGCGGCAGATGAACTGGTCGGCTCCATTACAACAGATGGAAATGGCATCGCCCAGATGGATAACCTCCCGCTTGGACGCTATTACATCGTGGAAAAAGAGACCTCACATGGCTACGTTCTGGATAATGAACCAAGATATGTGGATCTTACATACCGTGACCAGGATACACCTCTGGTTACTTATAGTGCCGACTGGCAGAATGCGCGCCAGAGGATACAGGTGGAAGTCCTGAAAAAAGAAAAGGACAGTGACAAAGTACTTTCCGGGGCAATCTTTGGCCTCTATGCAGCAGACGACATCGTATCTTCAAAAGGGAAAGTACTCCTTGCGAAGGACACCCTGATCGAACTGAAGACCACAGATGAGGATGGAAAGATCCGCTTTGTTGCGGACCTCCCGGTTGATAGCAGGTACTACATTAAGGAACTTGCTGCTCCGGATGGCTATGTGACAGACCAGGAACCGCAGGAATTCACCTTTGAGTACCAGGGCAGTGAAACCAGTGTCGCAGAGTATGCGTTCACCTTTGAAGATGAACAGACTACGGTAGAACTTTCAAAAGCAGACCTGACGGACAAAAAAGAACTTCCGGGAGCATCCTTAAAGGTAACAGATGAGGATGGAAATACAGTTGACGAATGGGTATCCAAAGAGGAAGCACATATCATCAAGGGGCTTATCGTAGGAAAGAAATACAAGATGACAGAGACAAAGCCGGCAGATGGTTATGTAACTGCGGAAAGCATTGAATTTACGGTTGAGAACACCAAAGAGGTACAGAAACATCAGATGCTTGATGATGTGACCAAAGTGGAAATCAGCAAGAAGGACATTACGGATTCCAGTGAGGTACCGGGAGCAAAACTGATCATCCTGGATAAAGATGGAAAGAAAGTTGAAAGCTGGACGTCCACGGATAAACCGCATATGGTCGAAAAACTTCCGGTAGGCGAATATACCCTTCGTGAAGAGCAGGCCCCGGATGGATACCTCATTGCGGAAGATGTGAAATTTACGGTAAAAGATACTGGAAAAGTCCAGAAAGTCAAAATGAAGGACGCACATCCGTATGGAAAACTGGTCATCAAAAAGACCGATTCCACCAGTAAGGCAACCCTTCCAGGAGCAGAATTTGAACTGCGGGAAAAGGAAAGCGGAAAAGTCGTAGAAAAACTGGTGACGGATAAGACCGGAACAGCAACAAGCGGCAAGCTTCCGATTGCTATTTATAAAAATGGAAAAGTAGAGAAAACCGTGGAATACATCCTGGTAGAGACCAAAGCACCAAATGGTTATGAATTAAGCAGCAAAAAAGAAGAGATCCGCTTTGAATACAAAGACGGAAAAACTAAGGTGATCGAGATCGTAAAAGAGATCAAAAACACCAAATCCCCTTCCGGCAGCACACCGACAGGAAACAGCCCGAAAACAGGGGACAGCACCAACATCTGGCTTCCGATCCTTCTGGCAGTCCTTTCTGCCTGCGGCATTGGCGGCGTGATCTGGTATAAGAAGAAAAAAGGAAATTAAGGAATATGGTTCAGGGCTGCTCGATTTACCGGCAGCCCTTTTTCCAGGAAGAATAATCGGAGGTTTGTATGAGACACATAAAAGAAATCATGATCGTGGCAGTCTGCCTGATGGTACTCAGCTTTTGCGTATGTACCGGTTTTGGCATTTACTTTATGTACCGGGAAGGTGTGCAGGAATATGAAGACCTGCGTACATACGTCAAGGAAACAGATGAGGATGACCACACAGAAGGAACAGACGGAAGCGATGGGAAACAGACCGTGGTTGATTTTAAGGCATTAAAGAAGATCAATCCGGATATCGTTGCATGGATCCGGATCCCGGATACCAGCATTGATTACCCGGTAGTCCAGGGAAACGATGACTCCTATTACCTGACACATACTTTTAAGAAGACAGAACATGTGGCAGGGGCCATTTTCCTGGATTCCGATAACAATGCCGATTTTTCTGATGACAAGAACATCATTTATGGTCACAATATGAAAGATGGCAGCATGTTCCGCGGACTTCGAAATTTCCTTGACGATGAATTTTTAAAAGAACACCATATCCTCTATCTGTATCTTCCGGATGAAGGGGTATGGATCTTTGTGATCGTAAAATGCGAGTATACACCGGCAGATGGAGATGCTTTTTTACTTGGAACGCAGGAAGAAGTTCCGACGCTTCTGCTTTCTACCTGTGGAACAGATGCCTCCAAACGTCTGGTCGTATGGTGTGAAAGGCAGGAAGAGAAAGGTGGGCAGATAGAATATTCTGACGAGGAAGTAGAAGTACAGGAAGCCGGGGATGATCTTGCTTTCTTAGATGGGGAGTTTGTGGAAAACGAAACCCATGATTTTATTTAAATGTTTGCAGAAATTTAATGGATAATTTCTACAAAATATAACATTTTATTTTTCAGGTCTTTCTGGATGGACAGGAACAATCATGGTCTATCCGGAAAGGCCTTTTTTTATTGCAGGAATGGCGTAAAATGGCACTTTGATGGAAATATGATTGCAGAAAAAAGAAGAAAGAAAAGTGATGTTAGTTACGACTACTTTAAAATTGAGAAGAAAAATGTCGATTTTTCTCGAATTTTGTTTATAAAAACATATGACGTTTTCTGCTATTTCAAGACAAAATGATTGACAAAATATGGAAAAAAAGTTATGCTATGAGAAAGGTAATATTGTAGAGATTTTATATATGAGTGGTTCGACAAAGACTCATATATAGGAAGTTCGGTGAAAATCCGACACAGGAACGCTACTGTGATGAGCAAAAGCTACAAGTCAGGTCTATCCCTACAATGTTGTGCATCAACCCTCGGTTTCAGGGTGGCACGGTATTTTGTGACTGGGTCGTGCCATTGTAGGGTGCGGCTTTTTTTATAATAAAGCCGTATGTTATCAGCATATCCCAGAACACCAGGATATTCCCAATACGGGAGAGGAGGAGAAAGGCAGATCCAGACTCGTGGTCTGTACGGGACAGAAACCGCTGTCCTAAGGAGGAACTACAAGAAATGAGTATTCAAAAAGAAAAGGAGAGAACAAAATGAGAAAAACATTCAAAAAATTAGCAGCCGTAGCATTAGCATCCGCAATGACATTAAGCTCCAGCGTAATGGCATCCGCAGCAACTATGAACGTTTATGTAAGAAAGTGGACACAGACCAGTTCAACAAATACTTATGAAGGAACAGTAACACCGAATCCGTTTGGCTTGAATCCGGTAGTAAAAGTAAAAGGTGTAACTTCTGGTATGACTTATAAGGCAGCTCTTGAGAAAGCAGAAAGCGTGGGATTAAACACTACATGGGATAAAAAAAATCCAAATTATCTTACATCTGTTGGATATAAAAATTTTCTGTGGGAAAACAATGGAGCGAATCATAATGTAAATAAAGACGATAAGGGCAACACCATTGGAGCTATTTGGAAAGGTGATTCTTGGATGTGGTATACCGGAAAAGATCTTTATTATGATGTCGCAAAGTATCCAAATACCACATTAGGCGAAACATACGTTCCTGCCGGCTTGACAGACAGTTCTGAATTTTCTATGGTATTAAGTTATGATCATTCTGAGTTCTCTTGGGGAACTCCGGCAACGGAGGACAATCAGTAATGCAAAGAAAATATTTAGCTGTTGTCTTAAGTCTTACAATGGCTTTTTCTGCTGCAAGTCCGGTAATGGCTTCTTCGGATGAAGTTCAGGTAATGGAAGAGGCTTCAGAAGATACGCTGGAAGAGAATTCGGTTAGCGATGAAATAGAAGTGTCCTTATCCTCAGAAGATGATGTGGAAATGGATGCGGATGAAGAACAGGATGATTCTGAAACAGCACAGTTTGCTGCTACCGAAGAGATTTTCGATGATGGAAGTGAAAATGCTTTGGCGGTAGGTGGCGGTGAAATAACCGATGATGTATGGACACCATTGGAAAATGAATCTAGTATTTCTTTTAAGTATGATGAAAGTAACAAAACATTATATTTTAAGTGTTCTGGAACAGCAGAGATGCCATCAAATAATCAATCAGGAAGCACAGCTCAATGGGCTTTAGCATTAAAAAATAAAACAAAAGAAGTAGAAAAAGTTGTAATAGGTGAGGGTATTACTAAAATAGGTCAGAACAATTTTGATAATACGTATTCAGATTGGCCTAATTTGAAAGAAGTAGATCTTGCGTCTACGGTTACAACAATTGGTAATGCTTCATTTTGTGATGTTGCTGCTTTACAGACAATCAATTTAAATGATGTAGAAAAAATTGAACAAGGTGGATTAGCAGGAACTGGCATAGAACAGGCTGTGTTTGATAAAGAACAGGTTGAAATAGGTGGTTCAGCATTTGAAAGTTGTACTAATTTGAAATCGGTATCTGTGAAAGACATTATAAACTGGGGAGATGCTTCATTTTCCGGTTGCAGAAGTCTTACAACATTTTTATGTGAGAAACCAATTGAAGAATTGCCACGACAGACATTTAAAAGGTGTGTTGCGTTATCTACATGTGCTATAACAGGCGTAAAAAAGGTTGGAGCATCTGCTTTTGCATCATGCGCATCTTTGACTTCGTTTGATTTTTCAAATGTAACAATTTTGAATGGAATGGCATTTCAAGGGGCAGGACTGACAAAGGTTGCTTTTACCACTAAGGATTTAACTTTGGCATACGGAGTATTAGATTGCGAGAATTTGGTAGGAATCTGCTATCCAGGAACTGCAGAAGAATGGAAAAATGTATCAGAAGATGCTGAAATTGCAGATACAATTGCTGTTCATTGTAAGGCTGACACAGTAGAAGCAAAAGCAGCAACTTGTACAGAAGATGGTTGGAAAGAAGTAGGTGTTTGTGAAGTATGCGGTGAACATTATTCTTATCCAACTGATGAAAATAAACTTTCCGCAACCGGACATACATGGTCAGAAGATTATGTAGTAGATAAAGAAGCTACCTGCACTGAAACTGGTGAGAAGAGTAAACACTGTACAGTCTGTGATGCAAAAGAAGATGTGCAAGAGATTCCAGCACTTGGACATGATTTTGTCTCCAAAGTAACCAAGAAAGCAACCTGTACAGCAGATGGTACGCTTACTTATACCTGCAGCAGATGCAACGAAACAAAGACTGAAACAATCAAAGCAACTGGCCATAAGTGGAGTAACTGGAAAAGAACAGCAGCAGCTACAGTATTTAAACCAGAAGTTCAGGCCAGAAAATGCTCTGCATGCAATAAGAGTGAAACCAGAAATGTAGGTAAAAAGCTTGCACCGAAAGCAACTCTTAATGCTTCTACTGTAACCTTAAAAGTAAAACAGTCTACTTCCGGACTTAAAGTTACCAGACTTGCAAAAGGTGATTCTGTAAAATCCTGGAAATCCTCCAATAGCAAGATCTTCACAGTAAGAGGCAAGTCTAACGGAACCTGCAAGATTACTGGCAAAAAGAGGGGAACTGCGAAACTGCAGATTACCCTTGCCAGTGGACTGAAGAAGACCGTTAAGGTAAGAGTTCAGACAGCAGCAGTAAAAACCTCAAAAATCACAGTATCCAAAAATGTAACTGTTCGGAAAGGAAAGAGAGTGACACTGAAGCCAGTCGTAACTCCATTCACATCCCGTCAGAAGGTTACTTATACAAGTTCCAACAAAAAGATTGCAACCGTTTCTTCCAAGGGCGTTGTAACTGGAAAGAAAAAAGGTACTGTAAAAATAACAGTAAAATCCGGATCTAAATCTGTCAAAGTAACTGTCAAGGTAAAATAATTAAAAGTTGAAAAGCTCTTCTTCCGTGAGGAAGAGGAGCTTTTTTTAAAGGAATGACAAAATGAAAAAAATAAAATTGTGGAAAAGGATAGCCGGCTGGCTGCTAGTTTTTCTTCTTGTATTACAGCTCCCGGTAAATGCCTTTGCGGGAGAATGGGCAGATAACACATCGTATTCATCTGAAGAAAACTTTACAGATGAACAGATGGATTCTGAAGAAAACAGTTCAGCAGATCTTCAAACAGGTGTAGAAGAAGCGTCAGATTCAGAAGACCAAATTGATATCGAGGAAGAGATTCCGACGGAAGATTCGTTTGACGTAGGAGAGGAAACTGATACCAGTTCTGACCTTGATATGGAAGAATCTGGCGTAAGTGAATTTACAAGTGAAGATGAATTCACGGACGGAAGTATTGCTCTGTTCAGTGATGGAACAGACCAGTCTGAAGATAAAACAAACGAAGAAAAAGAAATACAGGTAACTGTCAGTATCAGTAAAGATGGAAAATTTCTTAATGATAAAGACGAAAATCCAATGGCAGGACGCACCGTGACCTTAACTGGTCAGTCCTCCTATACCATGGACGATGCTTTGAAAGCAGCACATAACTTGTATTACCCGGGTGGAGCAGAAGCTGGGTATGATTTCCATGAAGATGAAACTGGAAATTTTGATGGTTTAATTTATAAGCTCTGGGGGTATGACCGGGATTCAGTGCCTGATATTCGTTTTGCACTGAATAATGACAGTGCGAATTACCAGGAATCCCTTACCAGGAGCGTTGAAAATGGGGACAACCTTCATTTTTATATCCAGCAGAGAAAGGGAAAAGACCGGTTTGCCTTTTTTACAGAAACAGAAAAAATGGTCACGCAGGGAGAAACTGTAACCTTACGGCTGCGCCAGAGCAATGTGTATGGTACCGCGTTTTCGGATTGCAGTAATGCATCCATTTATATTGATGGTGTGAAACAGGAAGGACTGCTCACAGATTCGGAAGGGCGGGTTACACTTCCTGCTTTGGAGGCAAGAGATGTTCCCTATTTTGTTACAGCAGAAAAATTGGTGGAAACAGAAGATGGTTCGCTGGCAACCGCAATCTCAGCGGCTTATGCCAATGTAACAGTTGTTCCGGCATCCGGTCAGACGGGGGATTATCTCGATGCGGTGAGCCTGAAGATCACAGATGGGGAAACTCAGAAAGAATACCGTCTTGATGGATTAAATTCTGAAAGTGCATTTATGTTGCCTGCGGAGCTGAGCCATGGACAGATGGCGCTGCATGTGGACACGAAAGAAAGTTTTCCGGAAAACGGATCGGTCTATGCGGTATACACGAATCCGGCAGATGAAACCATATGCAGGGTGAAACTGGAGAACGATGGTTTTTCCGTATTAAAGGGTACTAGTGTCAAGTACAGTTATAAGGCAATCCAGTCATTCCAGCTTGAGGTGCGACAGAGAGGAAATGTTGTCCAGTCTGTACAGATTCCTGTTTCTTATAAGACGCGGCTTACGGAACTAACAGTGGAAGATTCCTGGGGGCATAAACTAGGATGCAATTTGATAGACACGCTGGATGACCAGCAGATGGAAGTACTTGTTCCACAGAATACGAAATACATCAACATTGATGCATGGTCTCCTGACTGGGGATATCTTTCCAATTATCCGGAACTGTTATCTTTAGACGGAGCGGAACTTACGAACAGTGGCAGGGGATTAAAATTTACCCCTGACTGGGATCTGCACAATGAGTATAAATTATGTATCCACTTGCCCGAAAGTGAAGAGAAATATATTGCGGAAGCGACCGATTATACGATCATTTTTAAGAAGGGAGAGACCGACTATACACCGGTCCTTTCTTATCAGGGCCAGGAGCCTGGTGATTATGGTGTCATGCAGGGGGAGACGGCAGATGCTTTTGTGATACAGCCGGAGGTACTGCGGGAAGATGCGGGGAAACTGTCCTATCAGTGGTATCAGGGGGATTCCTTTGATCAGATGGAAGAAATCGAGGATGCTACGGCGTCATCTTATCAGGTGCCAACGGATAAACCCCATTATTATAATTATTACAAATGTATTGTTTCCTATGAAATAGACGGAAAAACTTATTCAGCTGAAAGCAGCTTATATAGTGTAAGGGTATATCCTTTGACTTTGGAAGATCCACAGATCGCTAAACAGCCAGCGGATATGACCGGGGTGAAAGGAGTGCCGCTGCAGGATAAATTATCTGTGGAGCTTTCAGATATAAACCAGCCAGATGTTAACGCAAAATATCAATGGTATAAAAATACAGAAGAGAATACAACCGATGGAACTATGATTCCAGGGGCAACAGAGTCTTCCTATGCGCCAGATATACAGGAAGCAGGAAAGACTTATTATTACTGCAGGATCCGGTATCAGCTGAAGGCTTATACAAAAAAGCAGAATAAGACCATAAACAGCGGTTTCGTATATTCAGATGCCGCCTGCGTCACCGTCACAGAAGCACCTCTCCCATGGGAGGGAAACGGAAGTGAAAGTTCCCCATACCTTCTTAAGACAGCTTCAGATGTCGAGGCATTGCGCGACAAGGTAAATACAGAGGGATTTTCCTTTGAAAATATATACTTCCAGCTTACAGCAGATATCACCCTGCCAACTGGATGGAAGCCTATTGGTGTGACAAAAGATGGAAAGAAAGATCTGCATAACGGTGCGAATCTGAATGTATTCAGTGGTATCTTTGATGGAAACAACCATACAGTGACTATCCCGGAAGGTGGTCTTCCGCTGTTCGGATATGTGCAAAATACCAGGATCAGAAACCTGAACATCTATGGAACAAAGATTGCCGGATATGGTCTGGTCAACAACTTTGAAGGTGTCGGACTCTCCGGAACGGCTGTTGAGATTGACAATGTTACTTTGAAGAGTGGATCCAGCACTCTGAAAGCAGGACTTCTGGGTGCGAATAAGACCATGAGTCCTTATGCCGGATGTTCTTCTTCCTTTGAAGCAACCGTACGGAATTGTACCATTGAAAAGGATGTTATCATTGGATATGACAAAGATATGAATGAAATCGGTGCGATTGCCGGCCGTATGCAGGGTACCGTGGAAAACTGTGTAAGTTATGCCACCGTTTATGGAACCAGGTATGTTGGTGGAATCATCGGAACCCGTGACAATGCCATGGGAAACTGCTCCGTGATCGGCTGTAAATTTTATGGCACCGTAGAGGCTTCCGGTGAAGTGGCCGGTGGTATTGCGGGCGGCGGTTATGACAATTCCACTGCCCCGAACGGATGCAAGATAACTATCAACAGCTGCAGTTCAGAGGGAAGCATCACCGGTTCTGACAAGGTGGGAGGAATCCTTGGTGGAGACCTCTATGTAGCACAGACCTGGAACAACTGCACTTATACCTTTAAGAACAATTCCTTTACAGGAAAGGTACAGGCAACAAAGGCAGACGCAGCATATGTAGGAGGTATCATTGGTTTTTATGACAGCCTGAACCGGATCGATGACATCACCAACAATTATTATGCAAAAGACTGCGGGGCAGATAAAGGGATCGGTTTTGTAAGATACATTGATACCAACTGTCTGACCCATGAGACGGCAAGCGGAGCCACTTATGTCAATACAGAAAAAGAAACCACCAGCTGCCCGAAGGTGGAAGGCTGCGGATGGCAGACCGGATATAACCGGACGGATGATCCACTGGGGGCAGACCAGGAAAAACTGGTCTCTACAGAAGGCCTACGTGTTTATGTGGATTCCCTGGAGCTGACTGGTGATTACCGGACAGAGTTTTACCTTGGGGAGGACCTGGATCTCAGTGGAATGAAAGTGGTTGCTGTGATCAGTGACGGAACCAGACAGGAGCTTTCGCTGACAGATCTTACCATAGAGGGATATAACAAGGATAAACGTGGGGAACAGAAACTGAAAATTTCCTATAAGGAAGCATTCGTGGAACTGACCGTTAAGGTATTGAAAAAAGATGCCGGTACGATCACGGTAAGCTTTACGCTTCTCGGAGACTCTGTTCATGGTAGTGCAAAGGAGGATCAGGAACACACCCTGCGAAAAGGAAATCTGGATACCTGGATTGCAGCAAAAGATTACACGATCGATGGAAATGCCAACGTCCTGGAACTCTTAAAAGAAGTGCTGTCCAAAAATGGAATGAGCTGCCGTACATTGAGGGATGAGACCTACATTGCCGGAATCACGAAGGATGGTCAGGAACTTGCAGAATTTTCCAATGGACAGAACTCCGGCTGGATGTATACCTTAAACGGAATCCATCCGGACCTTGGCGTGAAAGAGCAGTACCTGGAAGACGGGGATGAGATCATCTTCCATTATACGGATGATTATACCCTGGAGCATGACCATGTATGGGACAGCAAATGGAATTTTGATAAGGATGCCCACTGGCATGAGTGTGTTGCCATGTACGGAAAATGTGACATCACGGATAATACGAAAAAGGGTGGCTACCAGAAACATTCCTATGGAAAAGGAAAGCAGATCAAGGCTGCTACTTATAAGACAACCGGACTGATGAGATATACCTGCCAGGTCTGCGGATACGAAAAGACGGAAACGATTCCTGTAATTGCACATACGCATAAATACACCTGGAAAACTACGGCAAGAGCTACGGTATTCCGTCCGGCGAAGCAGGAAGGAACCTGTTCCCTCTGCGGTAAAAAACAGACACGGAATTATGGAAGCAAATTAAAGGCAATTATAAAACTGAACGTATCCTCCCTTACCCTGCGGCGGAAACAGGCCACCACAAAGGTGAAGGTTTCCATGGCATACGGGGATTCTATAAAGTCCTGGGCTTCCAGCAACAAAAAGATCGTGACCGTTGATAAGAACGGAAAGATCAAAGCCGGAACCAAAACAGGAACGGCAAAGATCACCGTTACCTTAAAGAGTGGAAAGAAAGCGACTCTGAAAGTAAAAGTCCAGACTGCAAAGGTAAAGACTACGAAGATCAGCGGCCTCAAGAAAAAACTGACCATCAAGAAAGGAAAGAGTGTTACTTTAAAACCAGTGGTCAGCCCGATCACTTCCCAGGAGAAAGTGACCTACCGTTCTTCCAACAAGAAGATTGCAACAGTCAGCTCGAAGGGCGTGGTTAAAGGCCGGAGAAAAGGAACCGTTACCATCACAGTTAAATCTGGAAAGGTGACAAAAAAGATAAAAATTACAGTTAAGTAAACAGAGTAAGGGTGTAAAAGGTATCAAAAATCAAATAGTGTTTTTGGTACCTTTTCATCCGATAGAGGGTAATTATGAAGCAACTGAAAAAAATATATTGGAAACGGATCGGGGTAATAGGAATCAGCTGTTTTATGCTTTTGTGGAGCTGTCTCCTTACGGGCTGCGGAATCGGAAAAGGGGATTCCGGAAAACCTGCTGCCTGTACCATTTCGATAGACTGCCAGACGATCCTTGACAATATCGGTGATCTAAAAGAAACCAAAAAAGAATTTGTCCCGGAGAATGGCTGGATACTTCCGGAAATGGAAGTTAAATTTACTACGGGCGATACCGTATTTGACATCTTAAAAAAAATCTGCGGGGAAAAGAACATCCAGCTCTCTTCCAAATACACCCCGTTATATAAAAGCTATTACGTGGAAGGCATCAATCAGCTTTATGAATTTGACTGCGGAAAAAATTCTGGCTGGATGTACAGTGTAAATGGAGAGTTCCCGAATTATGGGGCTTCCAGTTATAAGCCCAAAGATGGGGATAAGATTGAATGGAAGTATACCTGCAATCTTGGAAGTGATGTTGGAAACCCATACAAAGATAAGAAGTAAAGAAATTGTGAAAAATAGTTAAACTGGTATGAGATAAAGACCAGAAACATTGGCGAACATTGACAGAAATAAGGCGTATCGTTATAATTAGAATAACAAAAAAATCGAGCGTGGTTCGGCTGATGGCAGCCGATTTAAGGAAATCCGGTGCGATTCCGGAGCTGCTTTTCCCTGTGTGAAATGTATCGAATGAAAAACGTCTTATGAAAGCATTTTGAGCCAGTATATCCAACACGTCAGGTAAAGAATACAAACATGTAAAAGATATACAGTTTGTATGAGCCGAACGTTGGAAAGGAGATCATATGCGCTCACAGAATGATAAAGCAACATGGAGTATACTGCGATTTGATCATCGTACATTTACGGCACAGCTTGCCAGTATGCAAAGAAACAAACAGGTAGCAGCAATTCCTGAAAAATATATTTATATTGATGATTGCTGTTATAAGGGCAACGGGAAAATAAAAGAGATAATCCTGCCATCCGGCTGCAGAGTCATAGGAAAGGAAGCTTTTGCAAGCTGCCAGCTCCGTAAGCCCGTTGTATTCCCACAGACCGTTAAAGAAATCAAAGAGAGTGCTTTTTCGGAAAATCATTCTCTCAGAGAAGTAACATTTCCGGCATCTTTGGAAATTTTAGGAGATTATAGTTATAAAGGCTGCACAGCCCTTAAAACGGTAGCATTTGAAACCAGTTCAGAATGCCGCAGGATTCCGGAGTGCTGTTTCCATTCCTGCACGCAGTTAAGTAAAGTGGTATTCCCGGAGCATTTAAAGAGTATAGGGAGAAGAGCTTTTTACCGCTGTAAGGAATTAAAGGAGATCACGCTGCCGGATACACTGGAAGAAATTGGTCTGGAAGCCTTTTACTTCTGTGGCTTTGAAACCATAGTCTTACCAAAAGAAATTAAAAAATTAGATCAGAGGGCCTTTTTCGGATGTAAGAAATTGAAAGAGGTATATATTCCGGAAAATATCATGTATCTTGGAGAGGAAGTCTTTCATGGATGCAATCGGCTGGAATATCTGGAGATACATCATGATCCTGAGCATATTGGCTCAAAGATCGTGAACAAAAACTGCACGATACGTTGCAAAAAGGGAAGCAAAGTGGATTTGTACTGTGAAGAGCAGGGATTAAAGAGGGAGTACATTTAAACGTGTTATCAACAAATAAGACCGAGAAAAGAAACAGACAGCCTGCGGATCAATCCATCATTGATGCTTTTTCCACATGCCATCCATTTTTGAATTTTTTTTATTTTGCTGTAGTACTGTTATTTACTATGTTTAATCAGCATCCCGTCTTTATCTGCATTTCTTATGCGGGTGCTTTGTCTTATTCCATCTTTCTGCTTGGAGGAAAAAGGACACTTAGGCAAAGCTTTCTCTTTACCCTTCCCAGTCTTTTGATCGTGGCTCTTCTGAATCCACTTTTCAATCATTATGGGGTCACGATGCTATATTATGTAGAAAGCAGTGGAAACTGGATCACTTTGGAGGCCTTAGTCTATGGAGTAGTCCTTGGAGCGGTCATGTTCGTAGTGATCCAGTGGTTTTCCTGTTATAATAAAGTTATGACAAGTGATAAATTTATTTACCTGTTTGGAAGGCTGATACCGGCCCTTTCTCTGATCCTTTCCATGGCACTTCGCTTTGTCCCCAGATTTACGGGGCAGCTGAAAGTGATCCGGAACGGTCAGAAATCCATGGGAAGGGATGTTTCAGAGGGCAGTCTTTTTAACCGTATCCGTGCGGGATTTAATATGCTGTCGATACTGGTCACATGGGCTTTGGAAAATGCCATAGAGACTTCGGATTCCATGCGGAGCAGGGGATATGGATTAAAAGGAAGGACTGCTTTTTCCATTTACAAGTTTACGAAGAAGGATAAGGGGCTTCTGGCAGTGATGGCAGCTTTATTCCTTGTATTTGCCACTGGCTGTATGAATGGGGCTTCTTATGCAAGTTATGATCCCCGTATTTTACTTGCTGGTTTTACCATTCAGGGGCATCAGGCTCCGGTATCTGTTCCAGTAGTTGAAGCAATGCTTACATACATCTGTTTCGCATGTTTTTGTTTCCTTCCGGTGATTCTGGATGTGACGGAGACTATCCGTTTTGCCAGAAGCCGGAAGCATTGTGAAACAGATCTGGATATGACTTACAAAAAAATCTACGAAACTCTGGAACAGGAAGGATAATGATTATGAATCTTGTAGAAGTAAAGGAGTTTAGCTTCGCATACCCGGAATGTTCCAGGAAGGTTCTGGACCATGCGAATCTGAAAATAGAAGAAGGAACGTTAAATGTGATCTGCGGACGGAGCGGATGCGGCAAAAGCACGCTGTTGCGCCAGTTAAAAACCGTGCTGGCCCCGGTTGGAAAGTCAGAGGGAGAAATCTTTTACCGGGGGATGCCGCTTTCGGGGATTGACCACCGGACACAGAGCCAGGAGATCGGTTTTGTCATGCAGAACCCGGATAATCAGATCGTAACGGATAAAGTCTGGCATGAGCTTTCCTTTGGACTGGAAAGCCTGGGATATGACAATGCGACTATCCGGCTGCGGGTTGCGGAGATGGCCAGCTATTTTGGTATTCATCAGTGGTTTTATAAAAATGTCTCAGAGCTGTCAGGAGGGCAGAAGCAGATCTTAAACCTGGCTGCGATCATGGCAATGCATCCATCCCTTTTAATACTGGATGAGCCTACGTCTCAGCTGGACCCCATCGCTGCTTCTGATTTTCTGGAAACCGTAAAAAAGATTAACCGTGATATTGGAACAACGGTGCTCCTTACGGAACACCGGCTTCAGGATATCATCCCTTATGCGGATAGGGTATTTGTCATGGATAAGGGGAATGTTTATCTGGAAGGAACTCCCAGGGAAATCGGGGTAAAATTAAAGGAACAAAAACATGGCATGTTTCTTTCCATGCCGATTCCTATGCAGATCTATGGTGAGACAGACAGTCAGGCAACCTGTCCGCTGACAGTCAGTGAGGGAAGACAGTGGCTCTCCCGTTACTGTAACGAAAAAGGAATTGCTTCGGATAGTCAGCGAAAGAGCGAAAGCACTGAAAAAGACAGACACACAAAAACAGATAGTTCGAAGAAAGAATTGTCCATTCAGGTGAAAGATGCCTGGTTCCGGTATGAAAAGGACAGCCCGGATGTTGTCCGGGATCTTTCCCTGGAGGTAAAAAAGGGAGAGTTCTATGCACTGGTAGGTGGAAACGGTACGGGAAAGAGCACTACGCTGTCTCTTTTAAGCCGGGTGCGATGTCCATACCGTGGGAAGATCCTTCTGGAAGGGCGGGATATCCGTTCGTATAAAGACCGGGATCTGTATTGCGGGCTTTTGGGAGTCATGCCGCAGAACCCACAGAGCATTTTCTTAAAGAAAACAGTCCTGGAAGATCTGTATTCTGTGATTGGGGGCAGGAGAGAAAAAATGTCTTCGGAATATCAGATTCATATGAAAAAAGAAAAGGCTATAGAAGGGATCGTAAGCCTTACCAGGCTGGAAGGGCTTCTGGAAAGACATCCTTATGATCTGAGTGGCGGGGAACAGCAGAGGCTGGCACTTGCCAAAGTCCTTTTGCTTCGTCCGAGGATTCTCCTGATGGATGAACCTACGAAGGGAATGGATGCAGAATATAAAGAAGAGATCGGAAAGATCTTAACCCGGCTGAAACAGCATGGCCTGACGATCTTTATGATCTCCCATGACGTGGAATTTGTTGCAGAATACGCGGACAGAGTAGGCCTGTTTTTTGAGGGAAACATCGTTACCAGCCAGAATACCCGGGAGTTTTTTGCCGGAAATAATTTCTACACAACTGCAGCAAACCGGATGGCAAGGCATTTGTTTCCGGAAGCTGTGACCGGAAAGGATGTGGTTACGTGCTTACAGAGCAGCAACTGGACCAGTTTATAGATGAATTCTGGGAAGACACCCCAAATGAAGCACAGGAAGAGGAAACGGCAGAAGATCTGGAAGAATATACCCTTCCCTCCGATGGGATGATCATCCGGCAGATGGAAAAGAAGGGAAAAGTGAACCGGAGGACCTGGTTTGCTCTTGCTCTGATGCTTTTGGTCGTACCACTGCTTTTGTATCTGTCAGTCCGGTTTTTCCATGGAAGGAAATATCTGATATGCAGCCTGATTGTGATCGTGGCTGCAATGCTCCCGTTTTTTATGATGTTTGAAGGACGCAAACCAAAAGCACGGGAAATCATGGTGATCTCTGTCCTTGCAGCGATTGGTGTCGCAGGGAGGGCCGCCTTCTTTATGGTACCCAGTTTCAAACCGGTGGCTGCTATTGTGATCCTTACCGGTGTCTCTTTCGGAGGCGAAGCAGGTTTTCTTGTTGGCTGTCTAATCATGATGTTATCCAACATGTTTATGGGACAGGGCCCCTGGACGCCATGGCAGATGTTCTCTTTTGGCATCATCGGGTTCCTGGCAGGAATTCTTTACCAGAAAGGAATCTTAAAAGCAAGGAAGCGGGATCTTTGTATCTATGGATTTTTAAGTGTGGTCCTGATCTACGGCGGAATCATGAACCCGGCCAGCATCCTGATGTCTTACGGGTATATCACACCAGCCAGCCTGGTTGCTTTCTATATTTCAGGAATACCGGTGGATCTGGTGCATGCACTGTCAACTGTGATCTTTTTATGGTTTTTGAGCAGGCCGCTTCTTGAAAAACTGGAACGCATTAAGAAAAAATACGGGCTGATTGAGTCCGGGAAAGAGGAAATGCTTTGATCTATGTCAGCCATTTGCTTTGCGATGAAGATATGAAAGAAATCTGCGGTCAGTATGGAACCGGTGTGGAAAGTATCGAGTTTTCCATATCTGACAATCTGGACCGGCTGGAAAGAAAAATGGAACAGTATCAAAAAAGACTGGAGCAGATGGGAAATCCAACGCTTACCCTGCATGGGCCATTTCTGGACTTAAACCCGGCATCTTTTGACAGTCGGATAAGGAAAGTGACCATGGAACGGTTTGACCAGTGTTACCAAGCAGGAATCCGCCTTGGAGCAAAAAAGATCGTATATCATTCAGGGATGATTCCTACGGTATATTTCCGGGAAGGATGGGCGGAACAAACAGGCCGGTTTTTCCAGGAATTTTTAAAAGACCGGGAAGGCCCTGAGATCGTCATGGAAAATGTCCTGGATGAAGACTGGCGGCTCCTTTTGGATGTATATAGAATCGTAGACCATCCAAAGTTTAAGCTGTGCCTGGATATGGGACATGCATACTGCTATTCCAAAGTTCCTGTCCTTGAATGGGCGGAGAAACTTGCACCCTGTGTCGGACATGTACATATCCATGACAACGCAGGGAACAGGGACTCCCATTTAGGATTGGGAAAGGGCACGCTTCCCTGGGAAAAAGTATTAGAAGTCCTTCCCCGCACGGAGGAACGGACCTGGACGATAGAATGTTCCAATAAAGAAGACGTGATTCTTTGCATAAAACAGATAAAAGAAAAAACGAGGGGGAAATTATGAACAGATTAAAAAAACGGACATGCCAGTTTCTGGTGTTAGTTACCACAGTAGGGTTTTTGACAGGCTGTGGGGGCGGGACTCCAAAACTGGAAGATGCACTGAAAAAAACAGCTGCTTATGAACAGAAAACCGTAACATCACCGGCATCAGATACCCTGGGTGGGGAATGGACGGTGATCGCACTTGCCCGTTCGGGAGAAACGGTGGATGAGAACTATTTCGAAAAATATCGTGCCAATCTTGAAAAACGGGTCAAAGACCAGGAAGGCGTGCTCAGTGATAACCGTTATACGGAGTATTCCAGGGCAGTCATGGCATTGAAATCCATAGGAAAGGATCCGACAGATATTGGCGGCTATGATATCGAAAAGCCGCTGGAAGATTTTGATGCAGTGGTCTCACAGGGTTTAAACGGTGCCATCTATGCACTGATCGCCTTAAATGCCGATGACCCGGATGCCAATAAAGACGGGGAACTGGAACAGAAATATCTGGATTACATATTGGAACGGGAAAAAGCAGATGGCGGATTTTCCCTGGATGATAACGCAGAAGACGGGGATGTGGATCTGACCGCCATGACACTGCAGAGCCTGGAACCATACCAGGATGAAGAAGATGTAAAGGAAGTCATTGACAAGGGTGTGGAATTTCTGGCAGATATACAGGACGATGATGGCGGTTATACCGCATTTGGTGCAAAGAGCTCAGAATCTATTTCCCAGACCGTGATCGCCCTCAGTGCGGTAGGCGTAGACTGCAATGAGGATGAACGTTTCCAGAAAGATGGAAAAGGCCTGTATGATACCCTGATGACTTTTTATCAGAAGGATGGAAGTTTTAAACATACCCTGGACGGGGAAAGCAACCCCATGGCAACAGACCAGGGATTCTGTGCACTGGTGGCTTACCAGCGCTACCAGGATAAGGAAAACAGCTTTTTTGATATGACAGACCACAGATAAGGATGGAGGAAAGAAAATGCCGCAGAAGATAAAAGAACTTCAGAATCAGCTGGAGCGGATCATTAAAGGAAAAAAAGATATCACAGATAAGATTCTCATGGCAGTGCTTGCAAAGGGGCATGTACTTCTGGAAGATGTGCCTGGTGTTGGTAAGACCACAACCGCACTGGCACTGAGCCGTCTTATGGGAATGGAATTCAACCGTATCCAGTTTACACCGGATGTTGTCCCTTCCGATGTGACCGGATTTACCATGTATGACAAACAGAGCGGACAGTTTTCCTATCGTGCCGGGGCTGTCATGTGCAACCTTTTGCTGGCAGATGAGATCAACCGTACTTCCAGTAAGACCCAGTCCGCCCTTCTGGAAGTAATGGAAGAGGGAAGAGTGACGGTGGATGGGGAAACCCATTGCGTACCATCCCCGTTTGTAGTCATTGCGACAGAAAACCCGGTGGGGTCTTCCGGTACGCAGCTCCTTCCGGAATCACAGCTTGACCGTTTTATGATCAGTGTCAGCATGGGCTATCCGGATCACCAGAGCCTGGTGGAACTGTTACGGGACAGACAGAAGGAAAATCCCCTGGAAAATGCAAAGACCGTAGTCACCCGGGAGGAGGTGCTGGAACTCCAGAAAGAGGTACAGGAGATCTATGTAGCAGACCAGGTGCTCGACTATGTGGCAGACCTTGCGGAAGCTACAAGGAAACATGTGCTGATTACGCTGGGATTAAGCCCGCGTGGAACCCTGGCACTGGTAAGGATGGCAAAAGCAGCTGCTTACATGAAAGAAAGGGATTATGTCATTCCAAAGGATGTGCAGGAGGTATTCAAGGACGTTGCGGCACACAGGATGATTCTGGATTCCAAGGCGCGGTATCAGGAAAAATCTGCCCGTGAGATCCTTTCTGAGATCCTGGCAGACGTGGCGGAACCGAAGGTGGAAGGATGATAAAGGACAGGATCCTGTGGCTCTTGTGGCTGGTCTGCATGGCAGGAGCAGCAGTAATTACAGGCACATGGCTCTTTGCAGCGGTTCTTTTGCTCACCGTTCTTATTTTGATCTTTTCTGCAGGGAGTGTGGTTTTATCCGGAAAAAAAGCCGTTATCAAACTGCATCTCCCAAAGGCATCAGAGAGAATGGAGTGTTTCCATGGAAAAATGTATTTGGAAAATCAGTCTGCATGGCCGGTATTTGGCGGGGCAGGAGTGCTCAGATGGGAAAATCTTTTTACCGGGGAAAAAGGGGTGATCCCGATTTCTTTTTCCCTGGGAGGAAAGGAAAAGCAGGTCATCGGGTTTGAGGCTGGAAGCAATTGGTGCGGCTGTATCAGATTTTGTTTTTCTGACTGGAAATGCCAGGATTTTTTCCGTGTCTTTTCTTTAAAAAGGAAGGCTGATACATGCGCTTATACCGTTGTAATGCCGGAAAGACAAAAAGGTGAGCTTTCCCTTTTTACAAGGGAAGGATTCGACATGGAAAGTTTCCGCTATTCCGGAAGCCGCCCGGGGGATGATCCGGGAGAAACTTATGACATCCGGGAATATCGTTCCGGTGACAGTATCCGGCAGATCCACTGGAAGTTGTCCGGAAAGCTGGATGACATTATGATCCGGGAAAAAAGCTTCCCGGTGGATGATACGGTACTGATCCTGGCAGAAGCATTTCAGGCAGACCGGGATCCGCAGCGTGCGGAAACGGTGGCAGAAGTCTTTTCAGCAGTCCTTCAGAGCTTTATGGAAAAGAAGATCTCCTGCCAGGCCGGAGTCTATGACCACAGCACTGGGAAGTTCCGGCTGGAGAAGATCCGTACAGAAGAGGACCGCGAAAACATCCTGTACCGCTTCCTGCGTTATGGAAGTGATGCAAAAACACCGGTCACAGTACGGGAATATCTGAAAGATCCGGGGACACAGAATTTTGCAAACTATGTATATATAACCGGCGACCCGCAGGACAAAGAAGCAGAACTCCTGGCAACAAAAGGAGAAGTGACGATCGTAGGATGCGGCACAGGCGGCAGAGACAGTGGAGGAGAACAGGTATTATGGAAATACGGATCACAGAATCCAAAAGACAGTCAGAAACAGCATATGGAAAACAACTGTCCGGTATCCTGCTGGAAACTGCACTGATCTGGCTGAGTGCAGGCGGAGGGCTCCTGCTCTTTTTAAGAGCTCTTACCGAGCAGGAACGCATGGCACCGATTTTGGGAAGCGTGCTTCTTATGGCAGTGTTCTGTACTGCAACAGAAAGAATGGGAAAATATGGGCTTTATGGACGGCTGGGACTGGGAATGGTTTCCATCGCAGGGATCTTCCTGTTCCATGGACAGCTCTTAGACGGCATGGCATTATACTGGAATGATATGGCAGACATCCTGGGAAGCCGGGCAGGAATTTACCTCAAAAGGTTTGAGACTGCCGGGATACAGGGAGGGGATGCCGCCCGCATGGTATTCCTTATTTATCTTGGAATGGCAGCGGCAGTCTGCGGATTCCTTATCCTGAAATTGAAGTTTTATCTACTGGTGCTTGCCTGGGCTCTGGTACTTCCTGTCCTTTCGGGAATCCTTGGTATGGAGCCGGATGCAGGCACAGGAGTTATTTTTTACATGGGGATCCTTTTGGAACTGAATCTTATCCTTTCCCGTTCTGGAAGGAAACGCCACCGGGCAGAGAGCAGCCGGGCATTTTTGACAGGAAGCATCCTGGCATGTGCGGTAATGCTGGCAGCCGGGATCCTTCTGGAACAGTTTATGCCGTCCGAAGACTATGGTTCCTCGACACTTGTCACAGAAGCTAAAAAAGAGGCCCTGGACGGGATCAGCAGCCTGCGGTACAAAAAAGGAAAGATCAATACCCTTCCGGATGGAAAGCTGAAAGAATGCGGTGCCTGGAGTGCCTCAGACGATACGGCACTTTCCGTTACCATGGAAAATCCGGATTCTCTCTACCTGAGAGGATTTGTGGGAAGCGTGTATGACGGTTCTTCCTGGGAAAGCCTGGATACGGAGGATGCCTATAAACAGAGGACGCTCTTTTACTGGCTCCATCAGGATGGATTTTATGGGGAGACCCAGCTAAGCCGTGCAAGGGCACTTGCAGATGATGATACCCTTTCTGACAAAGTATCCGAAGTGGACATAAAAAATGAAAAGGCAGACAGCCGTTATCTCTATACCCCTTATGAGATTACAGAACTGCCTGTCGGATACAGGAAAGAGACACCGTTTGCTGACAGTATGTTAAAAGCAAAAGGACTCTTTGGAGCAAGAAACTATCACTATCAGGCAAATGGAAATCTGGTAAAAGATTTTACGGTGCTGGGGGCAAGGGTCTATCAGGCACTTGCCAGGGATGAAGGGGATTCCTACCGTGATGATGAGAGTTATTACAACGCATTTGTGTACAGCCAGGATACGAAGCTGTCCGGTGCACTGGAAACCCTGTTCCGCAAAGAACTGGGGGACGGTGGAAACCGGGAACAGGGGCATACCGATTACTATACAGCGATCAGCAGGATCCGTTCCTATCTGGAAAAGAACCTGACTTACAGCACGGCAGCCGATCCCTATACCGGACAGGGGGATTTTGCAGAGGACTTCCTGACAAACACCAGGATCGGCCACAGTGTCCATTATGCCACGGCGGCGGCACTGATGTTCCGCTATTACGGGATCCCGTCCCGTTATGTGGAAGGATATCTGGTCACACCGGAAGATATCAAAGATAAAAACCCGGGGGATACGATAGAGATTCCGGGAAAAAACGGACATGCCTGGACCGAGATCTATATGGACGGCCTTGGATGGGTTCCGGTAGAAATGACACCGGAATACTATAATGTCATGGAGGAAGCAGACCTCACGGCAGGCCTGGAGGCAAAAGGAGCCAAAGCAGCCGCCATCCCGGAAGCACAGGACGAACCGCCTGCACAGGAGAACATCCAGACACACTGGAGCTTAAAACTGGCACTGTTCGGAATCGAAAAGCTTCTGATCCTCCTGCTTGCGGTATTTGACCTCTTCTGCCTGATATTTATCTTTACGGTCTGTGTGCTCCGCATCCACGCAAACAGAAGACGGAGAAAACTGTTTGAAAGTGAAGATGACCGCCAGGCGGTTCGCGCCATGGCCGGATATGCGCGACTTCTTTATTATCATGGCCCTGAGCTTTATTCGGAAGATGCCATGAAGTGTTACCGAAAAACAAGCGTTATCGGGGAAAAGGCTGCGTTCAGTCCCCATGCTGTATCAAAAGAAGAACGAAAGGATACCGCTCTGTGCGTGCAGAAGATGAAAAAAGAACTGAAAAAAGCCAGAAGCTGGTATGGAAACTGGATCATGAAATATATAGAAAGGCTGTATTAAGGAGGAAATGACCATGAAAAAGAGAAAAAAGAATAACCGGCTTTCCTTTCTGACAGCTATTGTCTGTCTCCTGCTTTTTGCTGGAGTATTATTTCTGGGAATGAAAAACTATGAACCGGAGAAAAGTGAAAATCCGGTACAGGGGGTGAACAGTGAAAGCTCCTTAAAGGGATATCTTGGAAAGGGATATGCTTATGCCGGAAGCCAGGAAGATGCTTCCACGGGTGAAGAATCTTCCTTTGAAGAACAGGCACAGATCCTGGAAGATGAACCGGAGGAAGAACCGGAAAAGAAAAAGGAAGAGGCACAGGCGACTGTCACCCCGGAGCCGACATCAGAGCCGGAAGCTTCCCAGACACCGGAACCGGACAGCCAGAAGGAAGATACCCAAAAAGGGGATACCGATCCGGAAGACGGCTCCACAGGAGAGGATAATGACAGCTCCAAAGACAATACCATCCATTATGACAAAAATGGTGGCCAGGATGATGACAGCCGGAAAGAAACACCGGACCAGGACGATGACCGGAACCAGGATGGGGCGCAGGTACCGCTCAGTGCAACGCCGACGCCATCTCCGGAGCCGGAACCGACACAGGAACCGGAGGAAGACCATTATCCAACGATCGCCACAGACCTGGCTGACGGGGAAACGGTAAATGCCGCGTACCGTACATTTTATGTACAGGCGGTAGACTGGTACGGGAACAGCTTATCCTCTACGGCACTGGAAGTATATGGAAACGGTGAAAGACTTTCTTCAAAAGGGGAGCCTTCGCCGGGAATCCTGGCTTACCGTCTGGATCTGAATGAGGGCAGCAACACTGTGGATATCAAGGCAACGGATGATGAGGGATGGAGTACCACGCTTCCAACGTTTACCATCTATAAAGGGGATGAGAGCCAGGAAGAACCTGCCGGCTCCATCACGGTCAGCATTGAGGCGGGGACTGTCGGACTTGGGACAATCCTGCCGGCGACATCCATCGACTTTTATCAGGGCGAACAGCTTTCCTCCGTGGTCTTAAGGCTTCTGCAGAACAGCGGGTTTGACTGGAGGAATGATGGAAGTGCAACAGGAGGTTTTTACCTGAAAGCTATCGGACGCGGCGGCATCACTTCCGGAGCTTCGATCCCGGATGACCTGATGGCGCATCTGACAGAAGTAAACTGCCAGCTGTCCGGGCATGATGCCAACTGGCTGGGAGAATTTGATTTTACCATGAATTCCGGCTGGATGTATTTTGTAAACGGTGAATATATGAACATTGGAATGTCGGGCTATTTCCCGGCAGACGGTGACGAAGTAAGGCTTCGCTTTACCCTGTATTCCGGAGCAGATCTGGGTGTCGGGGATAACGGCGAAGTATGGGGGGACTGGTAATGAAAAAAAACAATTTAAAGAGACCGATCATTAACAAATTTATTATCGGGACCCTTTCTGCAGGACTTCTGGCAGGAGGGGCTGCACCAGAAACAGATGCGATCTTTGTCAGGGAAGTTTATGCAGCAGACAGCACAGAGGGGGCGGAAGTGGAAACGCCGGCAGAACCATCGGTACCGGCAGAACCTACCGCCGTTCCGGAGCCGACTGCAGAACCGGAGCCGACCCAGATACCGGAACCAACCGCTGTGCCGGAACCGACTGCTGCACCAGAGCCAACTGCCACTCCGGAACCAACCGCTGCGCCGGAACCGACGGCAGCTCCAGAGCCTTCCGTTACGCCGGAGCCTTCTGTTACACCGGAACCGACCATCACTCCGGAAGTTAAAAGCAGCAATGCGGATCTGAAAGAATTATATATATCCAGCTCCGATACCTGGGGAAAAGGGATCTTAAAACTAGATCCCGCATTAAACAAGGACCGTGACAGATACAAGGCGGTTTATGACGGGGAACGCCAGAGTCTGAACATCTGGCTAACAGCGGAAGAAGAACATGCCACGGTCAAGATCTATGCGCTGAGCGGAGTGAAACATTCTACCGTAGAAAAAGATGAGACCATCAAAGAAAGCAACGATGAAAAGGGGCATGTTTACTGGAAAATCCATTTCGGAGACCAGGAAAAGGAAGCTATGGTCCGGGTGCAGGTAACCGCACAGGACGGCACCCGGAGGGATTATTACCTGACACTTGGGATCACGGACCAGACCCCGCCGGAACTGAAAAAAATCAGTGCCAGCAGGATATCCGTGGACCAGGCCTCAGTAGTATATAAGACCAGTGAAAGGGGACAATGCTATTACCGTGTCATAGAGGCCGGCGCGAAAGTACAGACCCCGGATACCTCAAAAGAGGGAAGAGAAGTACTGAAAGGAAGCGATACCCTGACCATTACAGGCCTGTCAGAAGGTGAAAAAGATGTGGTGATCGTGGTGAAAGACCTTGCGGGCAATGTAAGCAGTCCGATGGTGATCCGGATCCCTGATGTCAGAAAGAAGAATAACGGGACAGCGGGAAATGGGGGCAATGGAAATTCCGGTTCGATCGCCCAGAGACCCGGATATGGTGGAAATAAAAGTGAAGCCGGAGTCCCGGGCAAAGGCAATAATGGGGAAGGATCCCTTACAAATCTGAAAACGGTTGGCGGAAAAGGTACGGCATCCGGAAAGAACGGATTGGATAGCACAGACGAAAACAAGGAAAAGAAACTGACGGCTTATGCCGGTACGAAGAAAAAAGGCTCCGGTTCCGGTACATCAGGTGAAAAGAAAAGCAGCAAAAAAGCGGATGCCGTAAAAGACAAAACAAAAGAGAAAACAGAAGAGTCATCCACAGGAGAACTGACTGAAAGCAAAGACAGGGAGACCACATCCGGGACAGCATCCGCTTCCTCCAAAAACGAAGGAAAAAGTATCCCGGAACTGGTAGGAAGTAAAGTAACAGACACCTGGACGCACATGAAACTCTTTACCAGGATTCTATCCTTATTTGCACTGGCAGGAGTTTTGTACCTGCTCCTGTGGACAGGAGCGAGACGCAGTTTCAGAAAAATAAAAAGCAGGAATCCACTGCTTCAGCAGTAAAAAAAGGGAGGTAAACATCAGATGAAAGGAAGACTAGGAAAATGGCTGGCAGTCCTTCTGTCGGTGAGTATGCTGGCAGGGACAGCTCCAGTCTATGGAGCCGACATATCCATGGAAAGTGATTTTTCTTCCGGGGCAGCAGAGACGGAAGAACAGCCGGATGTCCAGGAAGGGACCGAGATCACAGAAGAGCCGGGAGACAGTGACGTGGAGATCACAGAAGAACCGGAAACAGAGCAACCAGAAGATGCGGAATTCTCAAAAGGGGAATTTAACGGCGAGGATCAGGAGGAACTGGTCATGGACGGCTCTGACGATGAAGATTCTGCAGAACTTACCTTTGAGGATGCTCCATTTGCCGGGGAGAACAGTACGAAAGAATATCTCAAAGATCTCAGTGTGTATTCCGGCTATGGCGTTAAGGATCCTCTGGAGATCAGCCGCAGGGAAGATTTGGATGAAACTTATGGCGGGAAAACCTATACCGTTGAGATCGGATCCAGTTATAATTCTACCGGATTTTATGTAACGGCAGATCTGGGAGCCGATGCGCCGGAGGGATCAACGATCCGGTTATCTGCCTGCGATCTTGATGGAAAGACGGTTGAGAGTGAGATCATTGCAACCGGATATACCGATGGGAAACGTTATAATTTTTCAAATGTTTTTACAAAGGATAATGGAAAAAGGGCTGTTTACACAGTAACAGCCGGTACAGCCACAGACAGCCAGACTTACAAGATCGTAGTGCTCCGGAGGCTGGATCTTTCCATGATCGGCTGTTACCTTCCCTCGGACACGGACATGGCCAAAAACCTGATCTCAGAATTTGACAGTGCCGGTATCACCAGGGATTATGATGTGACAGTGGGTGAGAATACAGAATCTGTAAAAGTTTCTGCAAAAGCCTTTAATGACAAGTGGTATGGCCTTACCGTAAACGGACAGGCAGTATCCGGCAGCAATGCCATTGAGATTCCTCTTGACGGTTCTGAGACCAGGATTACTTTCCAGATGAAAGAAGACGGGACTTATCAGGATCCGGCTTATCAGGATATCACTTATACTTCCACAGGAACCTATACGATCACCGTACATAAAAAAGCAAAGTCCTCGATCACTTTTGTAACAGATCCATCGGATGCAGTGGTCAGTGTATATGATTCTAAAGGGGAGCGTGTGGAACCTTCCAAAGATGCTTCTGTGTATGATTCTCTTTATTACGGGGATGAGTATACCTGGAATGTGTCACGACATGGATACATCTCCAGAAGAGAGAAGTTTACGGTAGGTGAGGAAACAGAGATCCAGGTAAAACTGGAACAGCAGACGGCAACGCAGCCAGAGATCACGGGTAATGACTGGAGCAGTTACCGGAACAGTGAAACAAACAACGGGATCACCAATACCTCCACGCCGACCGGCAAGGATACAACGGTGCAGAAATGGTCCCTGCATCTGGATGCAAAGGGATGGGATGCAGCACTTACCCCTCCACTGATCCTGGGCGGCTATCTTTACGTGGCATCCGGACAGTTCATCTATAAAATAGATAAAAATACCGGGGATATCGTGCAGACCAGTGAACAGATGCACGGAAATATGCAGTATGCCATGATCCCGCTTGCTTATGCGGAAGGAATGCTTTTTGCACAGATCGGCGGCGGACAGATCCAGGCACTGAGTGCCACTTCTTTAAAATCCCTCTGGATCAGTGAGAGCCTGGGAGGCCAGACCCTTTCCCCGATCACCTATAAGGATGGATATATTTATACCGGAACCTGGACTTCGGATACAACCCCTGGTTCTTACTTCTGCCTTTCTGTTACAGATGAAGACCCGTCAAAAGGTGATGAGATAAAATACTGTACCTGGAAATATAACCATAAGGGCGGTTTTTACTGGACAGGTGCTTATGCGTCCGAAAATTATCTGGTGTTTGGTTCTGATGACGGGGCCGGTGATGCCTATACTTCTATCCTGTATTCAGTTAATACGCACACCGGACAGCTGATCGACAAGCGCACGGACATGATCGGCGATATCCGATCCACCATTGTTTATAACAACGGATATGTTTATTTTACGACCAAAGGCGGCTATCTCTACCGGGTTGCCATGAATGCAGATGGTACTTTCGGTGCAGTGGCAAGCTATAACCTGGGCGGTGCGGCAACATCCACACCGGTCGTCTATAAAGGAAGAATCTATGTAGGTGTCTGCGGAAACGGCGGACAGTACAATGCGGATGGGGGACACCATTTTGATGTCCTGACAGAATCTGCTTCCGGTCTTTCTCTTGCATATAAAGTTTCTATCCCGGGATATCCGCAGGCAGCACCGCTTCTTTCGACCGCTTATGAAAACCAGGACTTTAATGGAGATGGCAAAGCGGATGGACGTGTTTATCTGTATTTTACCTACAATGCAAAACCTGGCGGTATCTATATGCTGACAGATGAGCCGGGCCAGACTTCCGGAAAACCGAAAGAACTCTTCCGTCCGGTACTCGCACAGCAGGAGTACTGCATCAGTCCGATCTGCGTAGACAGGGATGGGACACTTTATTATAAGAATGACTCCTGTTATCTGATGGCACTGGAAACAAATGGAGCTTACCTTGACAGTGTATCAGCAGAAGCAGATACTGGCCGGGTCAGCTGGGAAAAAGCATTCCAGCGTTCGGAAAAAGAGCATACCTTAAGGGTTGCTGAAAATGCTACAAAAGTGACCCTGACATTTAAAGCACCTGCCGGATGTACCCTGACTGTCAACAGAAAAGCTTCCAATGGAACTTATGTGGCAGATGTAAGATCCGGACAGGCAGATGTTACGGTTAAAACAACACTGAACGGAAAGAGCAGGGATTATATCTTCCACCTTACCAGCGGGCTTGGAAATTCCTCCCTAGCAAACCTGGTGGTAAGTACCAGCAATACTTTTACAGATACTTCAAAATATCTTACAGTATCACCGGTATTTGACAGCACCAAAACCAGCTATACCGTTTCGTATCTTGCAGACAAAGAGGAAAATAAGGAAAAGTTCCTCCGCCTTTATGTGGAACCTTCAGATGGGGATGCCACGGTAACGGTACAGAAAGTAAAAGGTGTTGGGAAAGTATCCATGCCGGTTGTGGCAAACGGAAAAACGAAACGTGTAAATGTATACTGGGAAACAGATGCAGGCGAAGCACAGGTGAAGATCACGGTAACAGCTGCCGGAAGCGGAAAAACAGACTATCTTCTTACCATACAGCGGAAAGAAAACGTTCCGACACCAACACCTACAGAAGTACCGGAGGTGTTCGGACCATGGAAAACGATCTCTGCAGCCACGGTATTTTCACCGGCTGTACAGATGCGTACCAGCAACAAGGGCCGCAAGGAAAAGAGGACCGTCGGCAAAAAACTGACACCCACAATCAAGGTAACGGCTACCAGCATTAAGCTGAAAGTAAAACAGTCTACTTCCAAAATAAAGGTTTCCGGACTTGCAAAGGGTGATTCCGTTAAAAGCTGGACTTCCAGCAATAAGAAAATCGTTTCTGTAAACAGCAAGGGAACGATGAAAGGCTTGAAAGCCGGAAAAGCCAAAGTGACCATTACACTGGCCAGCGGCAAGAAACAGGTCATTTCCGTTACTGTGCAAAAAACAACAGTAAGAACAACAAAGATCACCGGACTGAAATCAAGCGTGACCGTTGCAAGGAATAAAAAACTTACGCTGAAACCGGTCATCAGCCCGATCACTTCCCAGGAGAAGGTTACCTACAGTTCTTCAAATAAGAAGATCGCAACGGTAAGTTCCAGTGGTGTGATCACCGGAAAGAAAAAGGGAACAGCCTATATCACAGTGAAATCTGGAAAGATCCGTAAAAAAGTAAAAGTAGTTGTTAAATAAAAATGATTCAAGCAGGAGCTGCCTTTCATGAATACACATGGAATGGCAGCTCCTTTTTTCATTTTTTGCATGTAGTTTTATTTGCAGAAGTAGATTACGATATTAATAGTTGACCAAGAGAGAAGAATGTTTAGATAATATGTTATAGTGATAATGGAAGCATGGTAACAAAAAAAATTATAAAAATAGAAAAAAAGTGCAACCAAACAGAAAAAAATACGTTCTATATAATAGAAAACATTAATATGGCACACTGCAAATAACCTATCTGCATAAAAACACTAATATACAGGGGAGAAATGTGATATGGAAGATATACATATTATAAATTTATTTTTAGAAAGATCAGAAGATGCAATTCGCCAGGTAGAAGTAAAGTACGAAAAATTTTGCTTTAAGATTGCATGGAATATTTTATATAACACAGAAGATTCAGAAGAATGCGTAAATGATACGTGGCTGATAACGTGGAATAAGATTCCGCCCAAAACGCCAACAAAGTTATCTGCATTTCTTGGAAAAATAACCAGAAATTTGGCATTGGACAATTTCAGAAAGAAAAATGCTTCAAAAAGAGCAGATACACACATGATGGATATTTGTGGTGAAGTGGAAAAACTGGAAAATACAATAAAGGATTATGTGGAAGAGGATATAAAGAAAAAGGAAATTTTGAATATTTTAGAAAAATTTTTGAGTGATTTAAAAGCAGGGGACAGGGATATTTTTGTCAGGCGATATTGGTATATGGATAATATTAAAGACATTGCAAAAAGACATGGATGCTCTGAGACTAAAATTAAATCCAGTCTTTTTCGAAGCAGAAACAAATTATGGGAAGAGGTGAAAGAAATCATATGAAAAAAGAAAACAATTTTTTGGATTTGATGGGAGAAATAGATGAAAAATTTGTTTATGAAGCTTCCTTGCCATGGAAAAAGCGAAATGTTAATTTGAAATTAAAATTAGCAAAAATTGCAGCAGCAGGAGTTGTAATAGCATTATTGATAGGAGGCTTGGGACATCCGCATGAGATAAAGGCGGCCTGGGAACAGATTACTTCGTGGATTCAAACTGCATTGGGGATTAATGAAAATGTAGAATCATATATAGATAGTGTTGGAAAAACGATTACTAAAAATGGAATTTCTATTACGTTAGATGAAATTGCTGCTGATAAGGAGAATTTATGGGTGGCAATATCTGATAATATAAATGCTTCAAAAGAAAAGGAGACTATTCTACTAACAGAAGTGGAGATAAATGGAAAAGCGGCACAGTTAGATGGAACATATGCTCTGGAGAAAAAGGAGAACGGAACAGATGGTCAGGTTTGTCATTATAGGTTGGAAGATACAACTATTAAAGATAATACAGCAGATATAAAAATGAAAGTATGGTTATTTGATCCAACAGAAATGGATACTGCAGATACAGAAGATACGGATGACTATATTTTTGAATTTTCATCAAATTGGGAAGAACTGGAGAAGAATACAATAAATGTAAATGTGAATAAAAAAATAAAGATATCTCCAAATCAAAATCTGACGATTTCAAAAATGAGCTTAAACGATTTGGCAAGTACAATTTATGGAAATTTGGATAATAAAGAATATGAAGATTATTATTTACTAGGAACCGACGATAAAGGAAATCAGGGGCTTTATAGAATGACAAATTATGGAGACACAGAGACTGTGTTTGAAGAAAGCAGAAATAATACAAAATATAAAGGAATTTCTCCAGATGCTAAAACGGTGACATTAGAATTATATGTAAATAAAGAAGAAAAAAACAGAACAACATATAAAAAATATGAAACAGGAACAGAAGATACTTACGGAGAAGGCGAAGGACGTGTTTATGAAAGTGATGAAGATCCTCTGGATTTATATAGCCCAGTGGAAGGAAAAATAGAAATTAAACTGAGTTGATAAAAAAATATAAAAAAAGAATTGACAATTA